>Ga0123354_10007514_pt1 | contig 16417 bp, 8 predicted proteins | sample TergutLab28metaG_2_FD_97872 | JGI IMG/M metagenome (GOLD analysis project Ga0123354, IMG submission 97872) | Labiotermes labralis P4 segment gut microbial communities from Petit-Saut dam, French Guiana - Lab288 P4 | ecosystem: Host-associated > Arthropoda: Insects > Digestive system > Gut ...
GAGGCTGCGGTTACAGTTTTTAGTACTCCTGATGATGGGTGCTGTGACACCCGAAACATGTAGAGTGACTTTGCAGTAAATAAATATCTGCATACTGTTGCATCTGGTTGGATTTTTATTAACTCTGTACGAATCGACCCAACAACCGCAGATCTCAACTGCAGCGCGGTGGAAACCGACACCACGCATGGTATCCAGATGTGTGCTGCTTGTTAACATATTGTACTTAAGGAGTCACACCTAATAGATATAATTCCTACTGTATTTAGTCACAGTCTACAACACAGTTTTAAGGTTGGACATCCCCGTTGTGCTTTCAAATTAACAGTTATGCAAGAAACAGATGGCGCAACTAAGTTTTTAATCTTAACAGAGATATGTTTCGATCTTTTTAAACGGTCATCTTCAGGTGAAACATATATACTAAAGGACATAGAAGAGAAATGCATAAAATTCCTTACTTGTTTAGAAATCGGCATTTCCAGTTTTAGAAAACAGTATCCATGTTTACATTATAAGTATGGATAAAACCGTGGTTAAATAGTTTAAAAAATTTGAAAACATTTTTAAAAAGGGGATTTGTTATGAGATGTTTGTCCATAAATTATGGAAATAACAGATTGTACCAACTACACCGCAAATCATCAATACTACCTCTAACAATCCACTCTTTTCTAACTATTTTTACTATTTAACTGTTTTTTACAATGTAGACATGAACACTGTTCTGTTAAAATTGAGATCTCAATTTCCAAACAAGTGAAGCATTTTATATATTTCTTTTTTATTTCTTGTATTGCATATGTCTAGTCTGATGATGACCGTTTAAAAAAAGGTCGAATCGTGTCGCTTTATGAAACACTAAAAATGTAGTTTTATCAGCTATTTCGCACATAACTACAACTCAGTGTTACTGAGTCTGAAAAGTCTGTCGTTACCATGAATACCTCTGGAATAATCTGTGCACTGTCAAACCAAGATGCAATACACAACAAAGAAAGAGCGCATTTAAATATTCCAGTCTCTTGCGATGCTTTTTATGTTGGCAAATCTTTGTCAGACATCGTACTGTGGTACAGTAACGCTGCTGACAGCAAACATAAGGACCGCGTCTGTGGTTTCAGTCTCTGAAAAACTCTTATGACATATCCCATTATTGTTTTCGCAGGAAACAAAACGGCCATCAAAGGAAATGCAAGTGACAATTGCACGACAGCTGGGCTTGGAACCCACGACGGTAGGGAACTTCTTTATGAATGCACGTCGTCGCTCCATGGACAAATGGAAAGACGAAGATCCTAACAAAACGACAGTAGTGACGCAGGAACCACAAGAGCATTCCCCTAGCTCTGCGAGCGTTGTGACTGGTCACGGACAAGCGCTCCCACAACAGCAGCAGCAACAACAGCAGCAACAGCAACAGCAGCAGCCCCAGCAGCAACAGCAGTCTGACGTATTGTGACACCATGCAAGCTACCCCATGCGAGAACAGCAGCATCACCATTTGGTGTTTCTGTGAGACCAACCGCGTCACGTGAAAGACTCGCGGTGCTGGATTCCAGATCTCATATTGGTAATTCGCTTCACATGGGGGACTACAAATAGCATCTGTGTTGTGTTGTGGGACAGATATTTTATCAAGAACCAATGTTCTTAGCAATTTTGATATTGATCGAAGTTTACGTTGCGAAATGAAATAATATATGAACTGTTCCCACCTCCCTTCTAGTGTACATGAAATTAGACATTTAATGACAATTAGTGAGAGCTGTTCGCTATTTTAGCGAACGGGTGGGTGGGTAGGCAAAGGCAATAGGCGACCAGACTGTTTAAACCAACGGCGCACAAAGCCTTTGTCCTTGGTTCGCGAGGAACATGGCCACAATAAACGAGTATGGTATCGGATCATCCTCGGGACATAAAGCTGACACAGAATTACGTAAAAAGTTTTAATTTATACTCGTGGAGAGACATCCATGACCAGCTGTCGGTTTCCATACACAACTTTGCATAGCATACACAACTTTGATGATGGAGAAGTTTTGTTTCTTGGAGGTAAAGGAAAAACTTTGTGATGTGGAGCATGGATGAAATCCAAGTTTTCTCTGGAGCAGATGTTTGTTTAAACAAGTAAATAAAATGACTTTGATCTCAGGGGTTTGAATGCAAATTTGGCAGTGTGTAGAGAGGGACAACTCCCACAGTCATGACAAAAAGAGGATCATTGTTTTGACCTCCAGGAAACAACACTGAGGTTTTGTTAGGGAAATCAACTTAGCTTGAGTGCATGTTAAACAGTGGTGGTAGCAGGAGAGTAGAGATATTTTGTAATACCTGTAAATGACCAATTGACCATTCCACGATCTCAGCTTGGAATCATGTTCAAATAGTAGTCTAGTCAATACAAAGAGTCTTTCTTATTTATATTCTAGTCTTATTTTCTTTTGTTATGTTCATGTAACATAAAGTAGGTTTGTTTCTTTGAGGTTAAGTTTGATGTGATATGTTATGTTAGATCTAGTCTCAGCATTCCGCACTGAAGGCAAATGCAACAATCCAACCAAAAGTATTATTATGTTGACATGACTAATTAATATGGTTTCGTTATTTTTTATGGTTTTCTTAAGTCTTTGCTCACTTGTGCTATGGACCGACTGGAGCGGCGCATCATAAAAGGTTTAACTAAGTATCTGAGCAATAGCCAGCCTTTCTTGTGTGTTGCTGTTTGTCCTTGGTGTTTAGTGACCTTGCACTCCCAATTATCTTGTTACATATTGTACCTCTAACTCCTTTACTTAACATTCCATGCTGCTGAAAGTCCCTTTGTTGAGTACCTAATTTCTTATTTATTTATTTATTTAACTTATCAATGTACAGTAATTTATTTGTATTTATTGAGTTATGCGTGGCACATGATGCAAGGTTTGGCTGCACCATCACAACGGTAGCAGAATATCAACTAACCGTGTTGCTAGGCGTGTGATTGCTTTCTGATTGACCAATATCTTGTTCTTCTCATCTCCTGTGTTTTAGACTAGCTGGAGTTTTTCTAGGTTGTACATATTACAGTGTCGGGTGGACGGGCACTGATTCCATCATCTCGACTTCTTTCCAATGACTTGCTCTGAATGGACTACATCTCTCGCAATATTTTGAAGGACTAGATCATGATTATTGAGTCAAGCTAGTGAAATGTCTAATAGATATGCACAGATTTTTACATTTTTATAGAGTACTTCATTTGTAGCAAAATGAACTATATTCTTCTTTTCTACTTACTACCAAAGAGCTCAATGTTTAAATCTGTAATGTAAATGATTGATTTTTGATTCATTGCTGTCTTTTGTTGAACTTTGTTCTACCTTGTAGGCCTAGGCACTGGTGCCAGTTGGCGGACCAAAGAGCTAAATCCGTTCTGTTTAGCTGTTCCTTATAACAGTTCAATCAAGCGTTATTCAGTAATGGTGTTAACTAATTTAGTAAAGTACTATGTTATCGAGTGCACAAACTGTACAAACGGTTCCTACAGTGGCAAGCACCGAAAGCATCCCAGTTGTGAGTTCTAGTCATTTGGACACTCACAGATCAGATTCACAATACTCGAGAATGGAAGCCCGCCTTCCGGTTCTTGCCATGTGCATTAAGTCTGTACTGTGCAATAATTCTATTGGGTTTTGGTGTGAATTGTATCTTGATAACATATCATTGTGAATTTTTGTATGTGTTAAGGTAAGGTGCCAAAACTTCCCTTTGGGCTACATTGGTGAAAATTTGTCATTCATAAAATTCGGACAGAATGGCACCCAAGGTGGAGTTAACAGCATCTTATAGATCACATCCGCTCTCATAAAGTGCATATTGCATTTTTGAGTGCATTTAGTCTTTAAGTGATACATTCCTTTTAGTGACACGAAGTTGTGAATACAAAACAGGTACAAGTGCAGACTGTGTTGTAGGAAGAGAAATTCTTCAGTCTAAGTAATAAACCTAATAATAATGATTATAATTATAATAATATTATTATGGTTATTATTACAAACTCCACTTTGAAATTATCGGAGCAGTCATTGTGATCACACATACATTTATGAACAGTAATGAGACAAATAATAATGTTTAGTGACTATCAATGGGAGATAATCTATGCAAACTGCAGATGGTTCATTGCAGTCTGATGCATTAGTTATGCAAGCAGCCCTCCACCCTTGTAGGTTGAATTGATAGATTGTGCACAGTATAAATTAAATTGAAACTGAATAAGGTGAATAACCCAATACTAATACAAACAAACTCACTCTGTCCACTGGCTTCTATAACGACCAAAAATGTTACAGAAGCCAGTGGCCAGGGTGTGGTGCGTCTGTGATCTTGGATATTCTGGGAGAGCAAGTGGGTGAGCAGTTCAACTCCCACTGCCCCGAGATGAATGAAACTAAAATATAAGACTTGAAAGGCAATCACTAATTAATTATGTTTAATATTATCACGGAAGATCACAGGAGTTCGGGTTGAATGCTGCTCGCTTGCTGAACTAGGCACTGTACCACTGCTATCTGCGTCTCGCATCACACTTGTAAAATACAGTTCGTTGTGACAGTCAATAGAACCATAGCGTTAATGAATAGCAGCCTTTGTGTATTCATTACTGCATGCCTGTCCTAAGTCCTACTTTCCACATGCATTTACACTCGACTGGTATGAAATTCTGTCAGTTTCTTTAAGCAAGAAGTAAACATCCATGGTTTGGTGGTTATGTCCAGTAACCCACCACTTTTCTAAAACAGTGAATAATTTAATGTACTTTTCCTTAAAATTTCTTTACATGCTGTACAATATTATGTTGTAAATAACTTTAGTTTTAAAACATGGACTGAGGAAATGACGAAACATTTACATGGTTACCTGTTGTGGAGTGTTGGGTGATTATATCTTAATGTGGTGGGCCAGTTTTCTGACAATATGTCATACATGGCTTCCTAGATAATCAAAGTGAACTGCCTTCAAATGTTGCGACACTAGATCAGATCACAGTATGTGTATTCTTCTAGTGTTCACACTCATGTATCAGGACCCTTTCATCATGTAGCTGAATTAAGGTTTCTCCAAAATCTAAGAAAATCACCTTTCCACAACACACTGAAATCACACAACAGAAAACATGAACATATAAAATTGTAATATTGTTGGTTCTTTTGCATATGTGTGAAACTTTCTATCTTACACTGAGGGAAGAACACAGGGTGTGTGAATGTTTGGTAACTGAGAGGTCAACATATACTTCAGCCTTAAAAGTAGGAAATGAGAGGAAGCTGGAGAGAATTGCTTGATAAGGTATGTCATAATTTGAAGCCTACTTTCATGTGCACGCTCTAGGCTGTACGTGATAAAACACAGTTTCGTTATATCCCGTGTTTGTGACTTCTATTATGTGCTAGCACAATTTACATTGAAATTTCACTGGGAACTGTACTGATTATCAACACCATACTTCGTCATACTGTAGTACTCATTTTGCTGTGATTCACTCTTATACATTACAACCATTCAAGACATGCTGTAACTGATCATGCATACCGTTAATTTTAAAAGTTCTGGAAAGAGTGCTACATGTATACCAAGAATGCCTTACCAATTTTTATAGAAAAACAACATCTACAGGAGTGCTATGAGCACCTTCCAGTAAGATGGATACTACAGTACTGACTCAGCTTACCTTAAACTTCTGTATAATGCTGCTGTCATATTATCCTCCTAATAATTAGTTGCTATCACACACAATGGCACATAGGCAAGCATTAGCCTTTTTATATACATGAAGGATGCGGTATACATTGTAGCCCTTGGGAGATTGCTGTTCACTTAAACTGTTCCTACATCAGAGCAAACAGTCTGTATCTATTATAAAGACCAGTTGGCCTATATTGTTTAGGGAAGTAATGGATTTTTGCTGTGATAATCACAAAAAAGAGACACCTGGCTAGAGAATTCAGAGTAGAGGACAGAATTATGACTTATTGTTAGATCATAAACCCAACAGAATATATAAAAGGGATAATATAATAGTATAAACAACCAACTAGATAAAAAAATAACAATTTATTACTAATTTCAATCAGCTCAACATATTTCGGGCGATAATTTCGCCCATCCTCAGGAGCACTAGACTGTGTTTACAGCTTGTGGTATAATGCACCGAAGAATTTGCCTGCTGGTGACAAGGTCCTCCTGAGGATGGGCGAAATTATCGCCTGAATCATGTTTTGAGCTGATTGAAATTACTTATAAATTGTTATTGTTGCATCTAGTTGGTTGTTTATACTATTGTATCAGAGATGCATGGTCACACAAACATCACATATAAAAGGGACAAAGTTCTGTTTTGTGTCACACTAATTGACTAAACACTCCATTCTTAATAGTACATTTACATAAAGAACTCAAAATAAAACAGATCATTTCCATGTAATATGCAAAAGAGACCATGGGGCATTAATGTCTTACTAGAATATTAAAAACTGTTTACTTGTATTGTATTATGTGGAACGGAGTTTGAGAAGTTTAGGGAAGTACAGTATGGATATGTTGAATACACTGAGCTAACTTAGAAGGTGATGTAGTGGAGGCCCATTACTGCTGCAGCGGCACAACTCTGTGTTCAGTAACACAAGCAATTGTGACCACATGGTCACTTTGTTCTTAATTTCTAGTCTGTGATGTCCCATTGTGTTTATTTGACAGCAGAAAACAATTACTTAAGCCACTTGGGTTCAGACCTACATTGGACTATAGACTCTAAGTGAAGCTTACTGCTTTCTGCACAGTCCCTAAAAATGGCAGGATAAAAATCAATAATTGATGGCAGATAGTCCACAAACCTTGTAGAAAGTAAGCAATGGAGCATAGTCGTTGAGGGACTAATAGTTTCTCAGTTAGTGAAGGAATAACCCACTTTTTATGAAACCCAAATGTTCATTACCATGTTCACAAGAGCCCACAATTTTTCTGTATCTTGAGTTACAAAATAAATAACAATAAACACAGAAATTATTTCAAAACACGAAAACGTTATCTGAAATTTTAAGAGCACAAGTGCAGAATCTTACTACACAGCCTTCAATTTTAACAGACCTGACATCAAGTTATTTAGAAGGGTGCAAATGCAGATAATCGCCAGTCCCTTGACAATTTGTAAGGTATGTATCAGCATGTTACAAATGCCTTTCCATACCATCATGCTTGCAGTGTTCCTGTGACCAGGATGTACTTTCTCATGTAAGTTAATATTTTCACTTGCCTATAATGTATTTTGTAAATGTGTCACACATGAACATAATTACCATTACAAGAATTGTTTCATAATTTTTTTACATTATTAAGTTCCAGTTTTATTTTAAAAAATCTTGAGAGACTACAACAGTTAATTACTTTATTTGTAATTCATACTGTTGCAGGAAAATATAAAGATTAAGATACACAGAACTATAACTTTGCCTGTTTTTTTTTGGTATGAGTGTAATACTTGGTCACTCACTTTGAGGGAGGAACATAGGCTGGGGGTGTTTGAGAATAGGGTGCTGAGGAAGATATTTGGACCAAAGAGGGTCGAGGTAACAGGAGAGTGCAGAAGACTACATAACGAGGAGCTTAATGACTTGTACTACTCACCAAATTTTATTCAGCTGATCAAATAAAAAAGAATAACTGGATATGTGGCACATATCAGGGAGAGGAGAAGTACATACAGGGTTTGGTGGGGAAACCTGAGGGGAAAAATGTAAGTATTCTTTTGGCACATTTGCAGAATTGCATAAAGAGGTTACTAGATTCGTCATGCTTGTCTGTCTGACTCTCTGTCTGTCTGTCTGCATGGAACAACCCAGCTTGCACTGGATGGATTTTCATTAAATTTGATATCTGTGTATTTTCAAAAATCTGTCAAGAAAATTCAAGTTTCATTAAAATCTGACAAGCATAACAGGTACTTTACATGAAGACCTGTGTACATTTATGATAATATTTCGCTGAATTCTTACAATAAAAAGTGTTTCAGACAAACACTGTATAAACAATAAAAACACAAATTTTGTGTTCAACTTTTTTTTTCCCCAAATCTTGCCATTTATGAGATAATTTGGAAAAATGTGGTAGAGATGGACAGACCACAGATGACAATATAATATAGACAATATGCTTTGCATACTGAATAATAAAGGCTACAGACACACACTCAGAAAACTTAATATTTATTGCTTTTCTAGTGCAACAATGGTTACACGAACATGCCTTAATATTGCATTATATGTGCATTGCCTGTCTTGTTTAAACGCCGGTTCTGTTAATGGCAGAGGATGTATATGTCCTTGTGACGAAGTATTAGCAAAAACATGTTCTTCACACTTGTCAGAAAACTGCGCACAGTTGTATGTTCAGAACTGCACGTTAAGAAGCATTGAATTAGAAGCTAAATGCATCATTTTTATTTTCTGAACCCTTCTATCTGTCACTATGACAACACAGGGTGATGCAATCCAAAGCCTTCTTTTCCAAATTGTTTTATCACACTTGTGTACATAACTGGACTCATGAATTAAGGATAAGCCCAATACAAGGCGACTAAACGAAACGCCATAAATACGGTAATAAATACATTAAAAACATGTTGTATGCTTTCTTCTGGGTAATTCCCAGAAAATAAAGCATACAACATTCAGAACATGGCAAAAGTTTGAAATCAGGATTAAAAAACATTCCCCTCTTGGGATTCAAACCCACAATTCCAATCTTGGATTGGTAGAAAACAGTATAAGCCTTATAGCATGGGCCAACACTGGGGTTGTCTAGAAAGTTCAATGCAAAAGAAGCTGATTAACCTTCTGCAACAAACTTGAAATAATCTCTTTATGAACCAACTGTAGTTAAAGCTTTGGTTTATTCCAGAATAATAAAATGTGTGCTAGACGTATGTAGACATATCATAAACTGAGAAGAGAAAAATGTTGTAATAGTCAAGTTGACTTAACATGCCCCAAGTCTTCTGATACAGTAATGTGCTACCAGAAGTGTAGCTGGGCTTTTTGACACCCAAGGCAAGTAATCTCAGTGACCACCCCCTTACATACAATAGCAATTTTTATAAAGTAACATTTTTTTAAATTTTCCTTTATTTGGCTCAATAATTGAAAATTTGTTGAGGGTAGAAAATCAAATTTTTTAATATAAAATATTCATTTTGCCACACACTGAATTATGCCACCTGGGGTGGCCACACCATGACTGCCCTTCACCCTCCATGCCACTGCATGTACATTTGTACACATATATATACACACACACACACACACACAAATATTTTTATTTTATGTATATTCTTATTAGATGGTTTGTAATATTTTTGTCCACTTTGCCTCAAAGAAAAATGTATTTAGTTTCTCATAGCCACAACACAAACCAAGAAGTGTCCATTGGCTTACACTAATTCTGCTGAAATCAACTTGTATTACTTCAGAGCTCAGGCAAACATATTACACTAAAGTACGTCTCATGTGCTGCTAATTCATACAAAATTTCTCAAAATTAGAACTTTCATACTAAAACTTGCAACACTAATGTGCAAGACAAAGTTTTCTTGTATGAAATATATAACTGTTTTGAATTACTTATGCAGTGGATTTTGAGGTAGCAGCCTTCTTATCCAATTTACAGGCTATGACCACTTTTTCATTTACAAATTTGTAGTACTTTCCGATTTTATAAAACAGGAAAAAGTACATTACTAAAAATATATCCTACTGAAGATGTAATAATGAGATTTCACTATACATGTCTCTTCTTTATGACTTAAATTAAATTACATAAATGAACAACACTATAGTAAGCACACACAGCCTTCCTGAAATAAGACTTGTGAGTAACTTGGAGGGCCAATCCCAGTTGCTGCATGGCCTAAGGCATGGGTCTGTGGCTTCTTGCTTGCTGGAATTTCAGGTTTGAATCCCGCCGGAAACATGGATGTCTGTTGCTTGTGAGTGTTGTGTATGTAGCAGTCGCTGCACTGGCCTGATTACTTGTCCAGAGGTGTCCTACAGAGTGTGGTGTGTGTAAATGAGTGTGATTGTGAAGCCGCAATAATAAGGAGGACCTGGCCCACTAGGGGTTGTTGTGCCATAGAAAAACAAACCAAAAAAGTAAATTACAGGACAGGTGTATGTCAAAGCATTTATATGTGTACCCACAAAGAACTTTTTTTTAATGCCTGTAACTGTACTATGTTGCTGCATATCCCACACAGTTTCCATTATGTGTAGAAGTATATGCACATATCTTGTAATTTATAACCTATAATATAAAAATAAAACAGGGAAATATAAATTTGGATCCAGTGTTCATACAACTAAGGAACACAGCAGATAAGTACAGTATGTACATTTATTTGCAGTATAAACATATACAAATTACTATTTTAAAGCATAAATCCATCATTATAGATAAGGCAAAAGAAGTAAAGTTTTACCCTAGAACAGGCCACGAAGGCCCAGAGAGGGAGTAGAGGTACAGCTCTGCTGTTTTTTTAATTGTGGCTCTAGATTGGGGTGGGTGGTTAATGCCACGCCCCAACCGCTTTAACCCTGGGAAAGACCCAGAACCCATTGTGTAGGAGGTTGGGTGGGACCCAGGGCATGTCTGGACAGGTGCAGAAAATATCACCCCCACCATGATTTGATCCATCAAAGTAGACTGCTATTTTTGTTCATAATCTTTCCATTATGTAACTGCCCTATGAATGAATGCTCAGAGGTATGCTACCATATTCAAAATGCACCATTTTCATTCCACAAAACATTGTACTGTCCTAACACAATTGCCATCTTCAAATGAAGAAGAAAAGTCACTTATACGATATGACAGTATTGGTCACTGCTCCAGTCTATCCCAGGTCAATGGAAATGACTTGCATGCCTGTGGGACAGAGATATCATTCACCCAAGATGAAGATGGGTGGGTGACTTAAGAGGAGTCCTGTGTGACTAGACGAGCCTGCAGGCATTTCTTCATGTTGACGTCGATGACCATGTTACATCCAGTCATGCTATAAATTATTGAATTGCACTGACATTGAACAGAATGCCACAATGAAGAAGAAATAAAGTGGTATTATAACTGAATGTGCAACATGTAAAGGAAATTGTTATCCCATTCTTTGGACAGTAAAGCTTCTAGAGTTGCTTAGATCTGATCACAGAGCATGGATATTAGATGCTGTGATCACAGAAATTAATCCCACACTTAATTGTTGGTAGCTGTTCTACTATGTACTTTTAATTGTATACAAAGCTGTCTGCCACCTGTATTTTTCTTGGTAATGCTGATGGTCGGTCTAAAATATCAGATAAATCACTCATGAATCACCACAGTTTTGGATTTTGTTCTGGGATTTGTATTATCCATGTCAAGGAAAATTTCATACCTTACCTTTTCAGTTGGGACTGCTGATTACTTTATTTCCTGTAGTATATTAAGTGTTCCTGTAATTTTTCAATAAGAAATTGCAGAAGAGCAGGCAAGTACATAATTAAGTAAAATTCTGTGCCTAGTATAACATTCTGAAAGGGTCGTGATCTTTAGAATTAATTCCTATTTTGTATTAAAAACTAAACTTTAGATTAGGGAAATGTTGGTTACCTATGGTGAAATCAGATTTCTTGTATGGAAGAACTACAGAGTACATGCATAGCTTGTATGTATATAATTAAACATTCAGGAATGGTAAATCTGATTGTTGGGTCACTCAATTATTTTACCAACCACTGCACTTATATAAATTTATAAAATTTACACCTTAAAAACATTAAAAACGCTCCAACATGTTTCGGTCCTAGGACCATCATCAGGGAGCTATATCGTCCTTGCTTAAGTTACACTATTAAAAGTCATATTAATTTCACCATTCCAGTAGGTTTTGTGGCAGCATGCCTGTAATATAAATTATACCAAGTAAGTATCGTCAAAATAAATATAGAATAATTTTATACACAAATAATTAGACTTGTTGGACTGATGTGAATTTATTCTTACCGTGTTGTGTTGTGTTGCCAAGAGTGCCCTGTTATGGATGTGCATTCTGTGTTCAGAATGCACATCCATAACAGGGCACTTATATAAGTGCAGTGGTTGGTAAAATAACTGAGTGACTTGACAACATGCACGGTATAACAACGAAAATAACTAATTGTTGGGGTTACATTCCTGAGAACTGCATCTTAGAGAGAACAGGATTTTTTCCCCATTAGAATTAATTACACTATGTGAGAGTCTGGCCAAAGAAGATCTACCAGCTGCCACCAGAAATAACATTAATCGAAGTCTTGGAAACATGTACGTGTATCAAATCTTTGGTCACTGTCATTTGTCAGTGTCAGAGCAAAACAACACTGCTAAATGAGAACTGCACATATTACCCATTCCTCATATTCTGCTGTTGTCTGGAAAGTGATGGCTTGTAGTCTGGTATTGCTTTACCTCTTTTTCAGGGGAGCTGCCTAGTTCCATCATCTGTTACAGTGCACATGACAGACAGCAGTCTGTATAGTCACCACATCAAGAGTCTCCAATGTTACAAATCTCATCAGAGAGATAAGACATTGGATTTATTTTACCATATTTTGCATTGGAAATAATTTTCACAGGCATACAAAATCTTACTTTGAGTTCCTCACAGAACCTTATATTACACATAATGCTTCTACAGAAAGCTGATATATTTCTGAGGAGAATCACTGCTTTCAGATCTGGTGCCATTCCCAACAACAAGAACCACTGCTATCAGATCTGGTGACATTCCAAACAATGTTTCAGTAATTGAAAAATAATTAGCAGCAAAAACTTCCAAAAAATTCCAATATTTAAGGTATATTTTTAATAATGTGCACAGAAGATTATGAAAAAGTATAAAGAAATAGTTATTATCAACAGACCTTCTATACTGTGTTTCAACAGGTCCAGTATTACAGCTGAAAGTGTGCCAAAAACTGCATTTGGTATTTCAGAAAACAGCAAGTTTTAAAGTGTTATTTTTTTTAGTAAGCAAAGTAAAATGTATCAATCTTCTCTTACTTCTTATGATTTTGATGTGTCAAGTTCTGACATTTGACATGTGCTGTACTTAACCAGTCAATAATGCAGAAAGTGTTGAACTCTTTTTCCATATTGTGGGATTTTACCATTAAAGTATTTCAGGCCCTTTCTCATAAATATGATAATGATTGCCATAACAATCAGCAATGGGTAGAATGTTATAACACTTCATATTTGTAAGCAGGTGTTTTCTTTTAAACAGTTTACTTTAGGATAAGGTTTTTCAATATTTTCAAGCAATATCATCATATTTTCCATAGCAATCTTAACAGAAATGAATGATACATATTTGTTTCTTGATAGAATGAGCATAGTGACAAAAGGAGCACTGTATACAGCAGCAGAAAAGGTGTAATATCATGGACATTGTCAGCATTCTTCCAACACTGTGCTGAATATGTGTAAGAAAATTTATATTTATGTCACATGCCTCACAGCAGATAAAGAATGGAAATATTCGACATCCAAGACCAGAAAGCATCAGAAGTGTACATGCAAACAAACCAAATCCACGTAGGGTTACAGTTTAACAGAATTTCAAATGAGTTATAAAAAAAATGTCAAATTGAGTTCTATTTATCCAGGACACCATTTCACCATTTGTCCTGAGGACCTGTCCCGGCCCTTGTATTTATTGTTATGACAAACATTTTTCTGTGATACTTGTCAACGGCTTCGGTGGTCTAGGTACCCAAGTTCGCAGGTTCAAACCCAGCCGAAGCTGTCGGATTTTTAGGGCGAAAAAATCCTCAGCACGCCTTCCTTCAGAGGGGAAGTAAAGCCGTCGGTCCCATGTCGTAGATTTGCGGCATGTAAAAGATCCCTAAATTTACGTGGAAGTCAGAATTTAGGCAAAATTACTACCGGACATCTTTCTCGCCCATAGTTCCACCTTTCGTTGCTGGACAAAGAGGCACGTGGTGGCGAAAGTGGGAACGTCTAAAGGTGGGGGAAAGCAATGGCAAACTACCCCCAAGAACTTGCCTAGGATGCAGTGTGCCAAGAGCCATATCAGTTCCATAACCAGGCTCTGACTCCTGCCAGACCGGCCTCTAGGGCTCAATACTAATGAATGAATGAATCTTGTCATTAAATAATAAAATCAGTTTTAAATGCATTTACATCAGTAGTCTGATATTATGACACTGCTAATGTGTTTATAAACATATTCTGTAGGTAATTGTTGTGCATCCTAATGTACACAACAGAGATTTCTGTCATTAGTTTTTCAACATGCTAGGAAACACTGCTAACCAGAAAAAAAAAACTACCAAGTGCTCTAACACACTTAAGTCCACTAATTTCAGAACAGTGCTATTTTTATGACCGTGCAAACTGAATAATGAATTGGGGACACTGTTTAAGTAGTCCAAAACATTGTCTACTTACTCTGTACTATATTTTTACTGTGTACTCCAATTTTATTAAATAATACAACCAATAAGGTACACATTCATTAATCATGTTTTGATCATCTTCAGGTGTACCATTCAACACCACAAAAAGGTCATCAAGACTGATGACAAATTCTATATCATATGAATGCATTACCAGAAGTGTATTATTTGAATGTTCAATAAATGAATGAAAAAAGAAGTAAGCAAAGTAAAAAATTATAATGTATTACATCTTGATGCAGATAAAAACAATAAAAACTGTAAAAACGCCTCCATGTGTAAATTAATGTTAAAATATGCGCTGCTGAGTTAAAATTTACAAATCAGGAATTCAAAAATTATCCGTGTATGGATACAAATGAAGTACTGGGCGCAAAATAATCCGGTTTTGTTGTGTTTACAATGTAGTTAGTACAATGGTATTTTGTATTTATCTGCAAACTTCACTCATTTATGTCATGTTTATTGACATATGAATTTTGATGCTAATTATTACATCATCATCAGTGTCATGCAAATCAAATTCGTGGTTATACACACCACGTTTACTATGTTGTATTATTTACATTACTGACTCGCTCTTTTTTTCTTGTATTGTTGTACGCAGTAAGTGTTATGTGTGCGTTTGTGCTTCGTTCTCTTATCGTAAATCGCATATGTAACAATGTGTTCACTTCCTGGTTATCCGATAACAAGTACACCTTCACCGACGTGTGAACCCAGAGCGTGCAAGTGGTACCTCATCGTGTGGATGAGTTTGTGTAATATACAATAATTAGCAATGAAACACGCATGGCAATAAATAGTGCAATAGGTGTTAAATTGTATGTAAACAAAATAGTGAACAGTACTGAATAGAAATATTTTGTTAACACGCTTTGCCAGCGGTGTTTACGGCACGTTGTGTTCTTTTTTACCGTCGTCAACGGGAAAGTAATACTGCTGTACGCAAAAGAGATGGCAGCACGACACGGACAACACCATGTTGACTTAATCCGTTATGTATTTACATGCATGCACGTCCGTGACGTTTAATCCGTGGTGTCAGTGGCAACGCCAGCGGACAGAAGTGCCACTTTGGAAGCAGTATGTTCATAACATGGGAAATTTTAATGGATAAATAAATATCTCAGTAATATTTTCTTTCAGTTAATGTCATTTATAATAGACGTATAGCCCGATTTTTGAGGAACTTGAAACCAACAATAAGATCCAAAACATTAGGGAGTTGTATAGGGGCATCAGTGACTCTAAGAAGGGGTACCACCCTAGATGTAATATAGTAAAGGATGAGAAAGGCGACTTGGTTGCAGACTCCCACGGGATTGTGGCTAGGTGGATGAACTATTTCTCCCAGCTATTCAACGTGCATGAGGTTAAGGATGTTGGGAAGGCAGAAATACACACAGCAGAACCACTACTACCTGAGCCAAGTGCCTCTGAGGTTGAGCTGGCTATCGACAAGCTAAAAATCACAAATCGCCAGGTATTGACCAAATACCAGCAGAACTGATTAAAGCATGGGGTAGAACAATTTACTTGTAGATTCATAAATTTATTATTTCTCTTTGGAAGAAGGAGAAACTGCTTGAAGAGTGGAAGGAGTCGATCATAATACCTATTCATAAGAAGGAGGATAAAACAGATTGTAATAATTATAGGGGTATCACTTTTGCCAACCACTTACAAAATTTTATCCAACATCCTGTTCTCAAGGTTAATTCCATATGCGAAGGAAATTATCAGGGATCATCAATGTGGCTTTCGACGCAACAGGTCGACTATTGATCATATATTCTGCATTCGCCAAATGCTTGAGAAAAAATGGGAATACAATGAAGAAGTTCATCAGCTCTTTATAGACTTCAAGAAGGCTTATGATTCAGTTA
>Ga0123354_10007515_pt1 | contig 16416 bp, 10 predicted proteins | sample TergutLab28metaG_2_FD_97872 | JGI IMG/M metagenome (GOLD analysis project Ga0123354, IMG submission 97872) | Labiotermes labralis P4 segment gut microbial communities from Petit-Saut dam, French Guiana - Lab288 P4 | ecosystem: Host-associated > Arthropoda: Insects > Digestive system > Gut ...
GGACTCGTTGCGCTGACCACGTGACACCCCTCTATCCGCAAAAGTTGGCACTAACTTCGCCGACCGGCGGCGGCCGCTCTGTCGGTATAGTTCGCGTGCGGACTAAGGCCACGGAGTTTATATCGCTACTAACTGTAAGATTGTTGCGTTCATCACTGTATGTATATATAGATACATACACGCTACAGCTTTGTATTCTAACATCTGTGCCACGCGACTCGGCTTATGAGATGTGTCTGAATTAGTTCCCTCAGGGCCACATTCTAAGCGGGTCACACTTAAGCTAGGCCAGTATGTAAGAAAAATTCCCAAGGTCATAAATAACAAATCCTGTCTTTGGAAAGAGGTGATTACAATAAATGAATAATATGGTGGTTATATTTCTTGTGGTGACCGTCGGTTTAACCTCCCAAACCTTTTAATGAATTTGGAATAGCTTTGGCTTTGGGCCTGCACTGAAAGTTGTCGGTCAAAATTTACTTTCGCCCTCACTCACCCACTCTAAATCATTGGTAGTAAAATTCCTCAGAAGCAGCGTGTCGTAATAAACATGAGCACAGACAATGTCAAGGCTCAATTGCTACATTTGATACGGTCTTCGATAACATAATGGAAAGGTAAAAGGTAAAGTCCTTGTCCATGCCATGAAGTCATGTAAGGAAAGTAAAGGTAAGCTCCACTCATTCTTAACTTCGGTAATAGATTGAGGTGAGTGGGTTGTTTCACTTCCCGGCCACTTTACTCTAAGGAAACAGCCATTGTGTCCATTTAATAGGAGGGTTGGTGGGCGCCAGAGCCGGCCTGGACGGTTTTGGAAAAGAGAAAAAATATCCTGTCATCCTATCTCTATTCCAACACCGGACCGTCCATCCAGCACAGTTGGCACAAGTGTTAAAACTTCTGATTTGTACTCGGAAGATACCCAGTTCAGAACCCGACCGGACACTGACTACCCCGGTCAGTTTTTCCGTAATTTTCCCAACTAGAAAGTGACAATATTCGGGACAGTATTACATTTACACCACTACCACTCCCACATTTTCAAATGTAATTATTAACCGTCATCCAAACACGCTACGTAGTCTGGAGTCACAGACAACGTGAAATTATCAAAAACATGAGAATATTTAGACTAAGTGCACCGAAAAGCAGAGCATACTTTTCGGACTTGCATAACAACATGTACTTTACGTCTCTTGATACATTAAGGTTATTTATTCATGCAATGTTCACATAAATATAAGAAAAATGAAGGAATTAATTCAGGTCTTTTCGCCTCTGTTTTCGAAACGAATTGTAGGGCTTTCAAAATAACGCTGATGTGTTTGAGAGTAATTGATCATGTTACAAAAGAATCCAGCTTACACAATTTGAAGTCGAATGTGCGAAATATTTTGAAAACGCAGCAATTTCAAGATAAAATTTCCAGCGACTAAATTTAAATTAGATTCTCCCTTGAGAGCATTAATTAGAACCAACATCTTTTCAGAGGCATAGCGTAATATTTAACAGATTAAATTAAGCATTCAGTACTGAAATATTTTTCTTTTATCGTTTCTGGTCCCATTCAATATTCTTTATTCTCCCTGCTTCTTTTTCCAACATTATTTTCTTCCCCTCTTTCAATTTAAGATATTTCCATCTCTCTCTTTCCAGGTTCTATTGTTTCTCCTCTTCTATACTATTATCGTCACTCTTTCTCTGTTTCTTTATTTCATTCCGTAATTCTTTTACGTAACATTTATCCGCCTAACTGTGTTTGCATCATTGACATTGCCAGAACTCAGAACCGAATTAAAACTTTGTAAATACAGGAAGATAAAAACAATAAAAAAATTCTCTTATATATGCCCCAGAGAACAAAGTCTTTCTTGAGAAGGTAATAGGACCCTTATCTTGTCAACATATTCCCTGCAGACCCCACAGTTTCACTGTCGGTTCCTTGAGAGTCCGCCGGTGGTCCGCGTCCAGCACAAACCAGCCCAATACAATTCTTACAGTTTCATCTTCTGAAGCCTAGATCTTGGCAAAGGGTCTCTATAATTCAAATTTCCAACCAAAACCCTGTACTTATTTCTGTTGTCCCCACACATGTTATATACCCTGCCCACCTCATTCCCCTCATTTGATCAACCCAATAATATTTGGATATCATTACAAATCACTAGGTAAGTAATAAATGGAAGAAGCGACTCTCTTTACTTAATCTCCTAATATTCTTTGTTAGATCAACAGGAGAAATTTAATCTGAGTTACTTAATTACATTAGGAGATAAAAGAAATGGACTAATTGAATAAACTACAAACTCTATTATCAGTATTACACATTCATTTTCTGTGTTTGTTATAAAAAATACACAATTTAAATCCAACGAGTTTAATTATATATGAGTATTATTTCACGAAAATGTGTCATAATTTTCACATTTGTGCCGTACATCTTGCTATTATCAAAGTTTTTTATTACCAACTGATGCACTACAGAATTGTTTTAAAAAGAGCATTAAAATTTACATTAAAACAGGTTAAACACGTTTCGGTGTGATCACCATCATCAGGGAGCGTATTGTGTGAGCTTGCTACAGTTACGGTGTTTAAACAGTTGATTAAAACACATTATTGTAGTTAATCTGGTGGTGTGGCTGCATATGTTATCAGGTCCTTCCTGGTGTATGTCTGCTGCACTATTCGGAACCTGAAAACCTGAAATCACGAATAGAACTTGTTTTTCTATTGAAACAGTTGAACAGTTCGCCACTGGGTTTCCTTTACTTCACCCCTAATAGTGCAACAATTCGTGTTGGCTAGAGAAGCAGATGGTGATGTGAGTAATGCGAACTTGGATGCAGAATTTGCGGTATCGATAATCCAGGCACTGAGGCGAGTCGCTGCACTCATTTCACAAGCTCAGACAAGATTTCCTGATGTTACACAGACTGGTGGTGTGGGTTTTACTAAGTGGTGTGGGATTTATATGCTGCTACGGCCACAGATGGCAAGGAACGTTACGTATAGGAAGGAAATTGGAACGGATCAACAGACTGCTCGAAAAGTACTTCCCAAACCCGTAAGTTTGGTGTACATTATTTGTTTGCCCCCCCCTCCCCCCCCCCCCCCCCAAAAAAAACCAAGCAGGCAACAAACCAGATACATTCGTTCATTCAGCAACAAATATACACCTGTGTTTTTGTGTGGAGCTTAAAACTCCTGTTCTCATTCTGAAGGTCTCAGGCACAAATATCGTTAGAGTAACCAGTTGTCTATCCTAAAAATCTGGTCGTATAATTTGCTTGTATAATTTGCTTTTTAGGACGTTGTCCACACAAACACCAGGATTCAAGCTGCGTATAGGATATCACTAAGCCACCAACTGTAAAGAGCAATGTCCTTATTGATAAGCCACTATTTCCTCAGCTTGTGAGCTGTCAGCAAACCTATATGACATACACCGTTGCTGTGTGTACAGTGAAAATTTCCTGATGATGGACAGAGGAAGTGTCCGAAACATGTAGAATTTCATTATACGAGGAATTCAGGGAGCCATTCTACTGTAATTTTCTTCTCAACACATCTACAGAGTAATTTTATAAATGGCGCGGTGTGACCGTAAACACAACTCAAAGACGGTAAACAGCAGACTTCCGTGGGCACTGCCACCATATAAACATGGAAGCCGACGCAATGTGAGCCGTCCTAAACTCCGGTGGTTAGTTTCCTTGAAGACGGAACAGGTCAAGAGGCCTAATACTTTAAGTTGATTATGATGATGATGATGATGACAACGACTATATTCCTGCTAAGAACGCGCACATTTCTTACTGAAAATACTCTACCACGCACGGTATGCAATTCAAGATGCGAAATTACCATATACAGAAAACACAGTGCTTCCAACGTCTCGTAGGTTGTATTTACGTCCTGTTACCGAACCCCACACAGCTTGAACCATTCAGTTTCTGTCACACTTTTTACGCGCCGAATAGGACCCATTTCGCATCACTTAGTTGAGGCTGAAGCCATAGGATCGCTGCGTACCAGCAATTATACAAGCAAGCATTTAATAAAGTGCAGATTTCGTGGAAATTCTCGGTATCAATTTTACTACTAAATCATTTAACCACGGTTAAATTCAGGCATAAATTAAAATTTACACGAGTGTTTGCCCTGTCTCTGTGTTCTCCTATCTCTCTTTGTGACTGCATTCTAACGGGTTTCAAATTCTGTCAACGTACGCTTGCTTATTACAATTACCATCCAAAATACCTAGTGCCAGAAGTGCTTAGAACCAACATAAGAAAGTTCGATTACAACAGACTAACACTTAAATTTCTACACTTACAGTGACTTGTTTCTGACGTCGTGCACATTAGTGAAAAAAATTGTTCCAGACCGTTGAAAGCATCGACTGCTCAAATATATGAGGTGGGTGTGTGGTACGATTCTATCCGGATTTCTCCACATTGAAAGCCGTAAAAAGCAGCTTCCCGACGAAGCAGGAGAACTGCATTTATCTCCTTATAAATGGCAAAGTACCAGGCAGCAGATCCCGTTGAAGTTTTTCTTTCCTACTGAAAATCGTATCTAATGCGCCCATTTCTAACAGTTTCGCGTGACGACGCCCAGCGCTGAGGAGGTGACTACATCCACTCACACTGCGTGTTACACTTTTATTTCAAGACGTTTCCGAGTGACCTGCTGATTAGCAGAGCAGACTACTTAATGCCACATAGAATGGAATTTTTCAAGTCGTCGCCATGAGGAGGACACAAGTCGTATAGTGATCGTTCTGCAAACTCATATTTATAAAACCCCTGCAATTGGAACGGACTGATGTAGGACGCAAGCGTGGAGAGGTTGGAACTTTAGACAGGCGCAGTTTTAGTGTGGTGGACACACAGCCATTTTTCGTAATTTGACAGAAACTTCAGACGACGGAGGTCGAGATAACGATTCGCTACAGGCTGGACTTTTCGGGGTTCGAACCTCGGTAAGAATAAGAAATCTTCTCTTCTGCACACGCGTCCAGACCGGAGCTAGGGCCCACCCAGCCTCCTGTACGGTAGGTACCATGTCACGTTTTCGGGAGTAAAGCGGCCGGAACCTCGCTTAGACCACCCAACCCACTTAGCACAGAAATTACAAATAAGTACAACTATAAATCTGTACCCCCTCGGCGCGTGCATAGCAGATTGCAAGGTGTCTTGAACCCATCTAGGATACAGACAACACAAACAAGTCTATTAACCACAGTCTTTCTAAAGTCAATGAGAACCGAACTAGATGGCTCGAGCGGTAACGTCTCTGACTTGTATTCCGGTAGTTCCGGTTACAGTCTCGGCCTGGACGCTATATTAATTTTCTTGTTGTTTTCCTTGGTTCCTCCAGGCAAAATACTGGTGTAATACCATTAATCAGTCCACAATCGCTTTCTTTAAATCCCTTTCAGTTACTTATGTAATATCACAGAATTATCCGACGTTCTTGAATACACTTTACTGACAGCGTCATTAAATAAACTGAAACAAACAGAATTGTCATGTTTCTACTCAAGTTTACAGTAACATCGTCAGCCCAAACGCATCACACTGAAAGAAGAATATCGGCTGGGAGTGTTGGACATTGGCTGCTGAAAGACAACTGGGGCTTATGAGGGAGAAAATTACGAGAAAAAGCAGGCCGAAGAAAAGTAACAGCGAGAAGCTTCTTTATTTGTATTTATCGCCAAATATTAACAGGGTATAAAAACAAGTAAAACGAGAAGAAAGGAGCACGTTGCACGTACGTGGGAGAAGTCCACAACTACTTAGGTAGGGAAATTTAAAATTAAGAGGCAACTTGGAAGACAGGGCCGTAGTTGGGAAAATGACATTTAAAATGGATGATATAGAAAGAAATAACATCAGAAGGCAAGGATTGGATACGTGCGGCTCAGGATACGGATAATTTATGGGTTGTTGTTAACACGTTAATGAACACATAGGATCTATAAAAAGAGGAAATATTATTGACTTAAATCGGTTAGCTGCCCACGAATGGCGCCTCTCCGTGTTGTCAGGCACTTAAAAGTAAAGCATTCTTGCCTCCACAAGCTCTTCAAAACAACACAAGATGGAATTTATATTTTGAGCGTCGAATGCAGAAAAAAATGATACATTGAAAGAAAACGTACAGTGCCTGCTCTGAAATACACAGCAATTACTTACATCGCCATCTTTCTTGACCTACAACCCATTCTCTAATAAGTTCGCGCAACAGACAAAAGGTAAAGCCATCCCTGTACAGGCCTGAACGGGCCCTTAGGGTAACAGGAGGTTGTGACATGCAGAATTGTTTGACAATCGGCACACGAAGGTGGCAAGGTTGTCAGCCCTACCGGGCGCCATATTTCTGTTAAGAGGCTGAGTCGACACCATGGCCATAGTAGAGTCGGTAGAATTAAGTAAATTAAAAATCCCAATGACTCCATCGGAAGTCGAACCCGCGACCTTCCGGCTTGTAGCGCAGTGCCTCAACCAACTGCACCACCGCGTACTGCTTATGCTGTAGGTCCATGTACAATTTGTAAATTGCTGGTTAAAAAAGATAGAGTGATCCCGTTACAGGCCGGGTGTGGCCCAGAGGGTGGGTAGAGATATAGCTCTACTCTTCCATGACTGCGGCACTAGAAGTGGTTGAGTGGTCAGCAGCACGCCCCGGCCGCAATTTACCCCCGTGAAAGACCCGGTACCCATTTTACAGGAGGCTGGATGGGCCTCAGGGCCGATCTGGACGGGCGGAAAATCTCGTCCCCACCGGGACTTGATCCCGGATCGTCCAGCCCGTAGTCAGTCGCTATACCGACTGAGCTACCCGGCCCACATATTGCTGATATAACCGGGTTTAGATAAAGGTACCTATTGTGCAATAATGGTAAACATGAATATAGCTGACGGATATCCCAGAAGAACGCTTCTTTATTCTCACGCATATCATGCACAGGACCTTCAGCTTCTATGATATATTTCTTTCGGGCCTTCGTATTTTTTAACCTGAAATTTTATTTATGCGAATATATAAAGGAACTGAGTCTATATTTCAAAAGTTTTCCGACCACTCAGGACAGATAAAAGCGAAAGGAGTTATCAGGCGCGATTTGTTCGAGAGCCATTTTGTTCAAAATGAAGTCTTCTTCTACAAACAGATTACATAAGATGGAAGGGGTGAGGTATCCGCCGTCAAAGATGGCAAGCGATGTAATTTATGCCTGACTCTAATGATAAAAATGATTTAGTAGCTTAGTAGCAGCAATACGCAAGCTTTGGAACAGGTACCCGATAAAGAGGTTTTTTTTTTATTTACCGCCTACTGTAAGAACATCTTCAACTGCATATACACTTACTACAGATTTCTAATAGGAAATGTACGTAATAAGTCCGGGACGATGGAAGACAGTGGCCATGATCTACACCAATTAACCGTAAAGGACTAAGAAATTAAAACGAACCTGCTAAAGATAACCACTGCCTTGTTTGAGATTCAAGCATGGCGCACTCCTATTAAAAGTCAGATGCTTCAGAGCTGATTTAATTTTCTGACTATATTTGAACACTCAGTTGGCCTTATCGGAAGTAATAACAGATTACTGTGGTTTAACCCTTTAAACACTAAGCGTAAACTGTTTTATTTAAAGACTCAGTTCGTACCGCGCAGTAAAGACTTTTCACCTCCCTTATAAAACCAGTTAGTTTACGTTACATAAGACGAAGTAGCTTATGTTCTGAAACACATGTAAACACAAAACACATAAATACTGTGCGGGCAGAATGCACAGTTATTAGGTGCACTTGCAAAACTGCAATAAGCGTCTTCATGTCCGTCCGTCTGTTCACACGGAACAACTCGGCTCCCACTGGAAGGGTTCTCATGAAATATAACATTTGAGTATTTTTCGAAAATCCTTCGAGAAATTTCAAATTTAATTCAAATCTGACAACCATAACAGGCACTGTACACGAAAATCAATATATACGTATGATCATACCAAACACTATTCTTCTTAGAATGAGAAATATTCCAGACAAAAGTTGTAAAGAAAATCGAAACACACATTTTGTGTTCAATATTACTTTTTTTTTTCGAAATCTTGCTGTATATGAGGTGATGTGTTATAAATTGTAGAGCCGGACTTGCCATAGACGACAGGAATGCGCATCTGCATTGCATGTTGGATGCCCATGGCCACAGACACACTCACATAACATGAATACCTATTGCTTTTCCATGACAAAAATGGCTGCACGAAAACGCGCCTCAAAGTCACGTTGTACAGCATGTATGCTGCCTGTCTTGTTGAGTACTAGAACTGGTGGTACCTCAAGTAATCAGTAGGCTTTAAAAGTTTAACGCTGGCTTATCGGTAAAGTCCTTATTGGATCGAGACGGTCTCGTAGCAGTTGCCTTTAAACACTATTAAAATCTTATCTTAAATCAATGGCTTCGATATCCAGTGCAGGAAACATAAATTCAGGTCTAAAAGGTTTAATTAATACATATAAATTAAGGAGATACATCTTTAAATACGTTAAACTCAGTACTGAAATGTACTGCAGCCCGGACACTACTTCAGCCTAACCGCACCTAACCTCCAACCTACAGCAAACCAAGAACGAAACAACCAATGTGGTAATCAACATCATAGTCGAGAGCTCCGGATGATGAGCATAGTAGTGTCCGAAACATGTTGAGCTTATAAGAAGTACAATAAAATAATAAGTGGCATCTATTTGGTTTTTTATTCTTCAGTTATCAAAATGATGTACGGTCCAATAAACATCAGAACGACAGTAGCATTTGTTGACAAATATACATCCCGGCATCGCAAATGTGAGTGTAAAGCATTAAATTAGATCAATAAGGAAAGATGATTGGGATTTTCGTCTACAAATTTGATATGGCATTTTAAGACTTCACTCTAGATACCAAAGTACAAAGTGTCATACAACAAAAATACAGTAACACTCCAGTTTACCTTCATTTGCACCAACAGCAATGCATGTGTGCCACCACAGTGCAAATCACGACACAGAAATCAAACTGCTCAACTTATTTAGTCATTTTACCTGGATATTAGTTAAAATACACTCCGTGCGTAACGACACGTGTTCCAAACACTACCACCAATTCCCTGGAGTGAAAAACCAATTGAAAGGTCTCCATTTTTCGTCCGACATGGAGGTCATTGCTGCCGCGGAGACCTGGTTGAAAGGACAACCTTCTGAATTTTTTTTTTCGAGTGGCTTGCACAAGTTAGAACAACGGGCAAAAAAGTATATTGAGCTTCGTGGGGAATATGTTGAATAAATCTCGAGTTTGGTCGCTGCAGTTTGTTTCCTACCTGGTCGGGCTAAGGACTTATCTGCATCCTTTCGTAAATGCTGTGGAGAACACTCCAGTCTAGCTTTTAGGTGACAAACTAACGTTTCGTATGGGAAGCAGTTTTGAGAAATCTGACATATTTCAGTTTGGGTTTCAAACAAAACAAAACGCGATAAAAAAAAAGAAATGTCTAGGTACCAACATAAAACCACCAGACGCCTGCTTGATTGTCACCTCGAGTGCCATATTCAAAAATACAGCACTCTCAAGTTTATGTTCATTTCACGTATGCTGTCAGAAAGAAAAATTATTGATACAAATAAAAACCAGGTAAAATGAATTGCTGTTTGGAGGCACTCCAATCATCTTAACACACTTCCCACACCTTTCGGCCCAACAGGGTCATTATTGTGGAATCGCATAACATACATCGAGAAACATAAGAAATGTAACATTTAAGCAATTACGATTATTCGATAATACGGTTCTACAAATATCACACAGGATTATTTACTACACTCTATGTTTAAAATAACAACAAAATGCATTTTACCATTACAGCAGCATGGCATTGATCAATATCACTGAAGAAAATATTAAGTTAAAGCAATTACTCGCGTATTTTATATATTATTTTGCAATTGTTAACAACGTTAAATCTTTTATGCTTGTCAGTGCAATTTTATTAATTCCTTGAAAATGACACAGCTGGGCCGGAACATGCCAGATGTTCATTAAAGAAGAAGAGACATCTCATAACATCAGTGCAACGTAATTGATTTTTACAGTACGTGTAACTAAGAACTACGCGAATATTACGCTACACTGCAAGACCACAAAATAATATACGATTTTTTTTTCCGGAAACTCTTTGACTCTTCCTTACCCTTTACGTGGAAGGACAATTAAATGTATTTGGTTCAACCTTCTGTGCTAACCATACAAAGAATCAATACGCGTCCGACAACCACATCACATATTTCACATAGGGAACCCACAGACAGACTCCTACATAAATGGTTTTTAAAATCTGGTACAGCCTGAACTCTGCAAAATTAAAAGCCGAAAAATATAGCCGATTTTAGGTCCTGTGTAATAAATATACTGTGTGTTTCACAAATAATTACCGGTTCGTTAGAAAGCATAATAGTGGCTTTACGGGTTGCCATACAGATGGTCAGAGAACAAAGTACAGAAGGATCAGAAATGGGTAACTTTTTACGAGTAGCTTGCAAGGATTCTGCTGATTGTACGTGGTCACAACTTTGAGTAAGATTTCGGACATTATCCACCGTAATGGGTTGAAAGAGAAGAACTTACTCCAATGGATTCGCTACAAAGGGACATTCTCATTACCTGCTGAATGGATTTAGACTAGTCCTTTCTAACGGAGTTCGGTTTCCTCTTTCCTTGTTCCATGTGAAGACAAAAAACAGGATCCGGTCTCTTAGTTCGTGGGTTTTAACCTAGGACGATGGACAACGCACAGCCTTCCGGTTACAGCCACAGGCTATATGCAAGCATGAAGGATAATGTAAACTTATCCCTGGGGTAAATACAAAATATTATCCACGATCGCAAGGCACATTCATTTTATAAAGTAGTGAAGGCATTCATAAACTGAAAGTATTTTTAGAAAAAAAATCTACATCCGACAGCAGTGTGTTTCACTGCTTCCGGCTGTTGAGACAACATCGAAGGTACACAAATCTCTTCAATACCAAAAAATGCACAGTTCTACTGTGATGTATTTCACTCTTATTTAGCTCCTACATGTTTCGGCTTAACTGCCATCACCGGGGAGCTGACACCATACGAGGAATCAAATGTCTATCGTAATTCGTAACAATTATAATCAACATTGTATAACATATTGTACTATGTAAATTTCAATCTGTACATTTGATATGTGCAAGCATTGTCCACTATTTTATCGCTGTAAGTTTTAGTAATATGGTGCGCAGTGGTTGGTACTATGAAGGTTTGTAAATAATTTATATGCACGGAATGAACATTATAAAACTGAAGGCACGTTTGATCACGTGTGGATTTTCAATAACATTTAACATTTTGAGAGATAAATATTTATAAAACTGTGTGCAGGTTGTTGTACATTCAAAACACGCAGAAATTCTTAAGACTGATGCAAAATGAACACCATGAATTTCCACTTTCTTTTACATCGTATTTACACACAAATGCATTCTTTATTACAATAAAACCAACTAGATGCACTAATTTCTCAAATTTATTTTTGGAATAAACCTTTACATGTTTCGGACAGTTTCTCTTTCCATCATCAGGAGTTTTTCACTGTACACACAGCAATGGTATATGTCATACAGGTTTGCTGATAACTTGCACGCAAGCTGTCAGCAAACCTGTATGGCATACACCTATTGCTGTGTGTACAGTACTAGACTCCTGATGATGGACAGAAGAACTGTCCGAAATATGTAGAGGTTTATTCCAAAGATAAATTTGAGAAATTAGTGCATCTAATTGGTTTTATTACAAGAATTTATCACGTTACACGGTCACCTGAACGTCAAATACGCAAAAGCGTATAAAATTTTACTGTCAGATACCGAGATTTTTACTGAACTTGTTAGCCAGTTTGGTACCAGGGAATTTTCTGTTTCGAATTTAGGAAAGGTAAACAGTTGAAGGGTTTAAGTAAGCCCTTTCATATTCTCCAGGCAAGAGCGCGGACAATGTCTAATATAGGTCACGTTCGATTACTGTCATTGTTTCCAAATAACAACTCACTTTCATCAGATCACTTAACTGAGACATGAACATTGCAAAGATCAATGAGCAAATCAAGAACTGACCTTCTCAAAAGCAAAGTCGTAACGTCCGGTTTTCCTCCTTCGGAAAACTTACAAAACGTATGCTGTGGTGTGAGAAGTAAATTAATAAGAGTAACGTGGGAAGTTTTACAGGTTTATAGATCTCAGTGTTGTGAGGCTCAATAGACCTTTGTCTGATTTTTTTTAAAGACATACAACAATTTGCCTTCCAACGGATCAATTATCCGTATAAACAGAAGGTCATATAAGCCTGACATACGCTGTACAATAAAAAGATAATTTTGACGATGAAATAAATTCGAAAAATCTTTTCCCCCTACTTAATAAGACGTCGAATATTACATGTTTTTTCTAAGGGATAACTTAGTTTTTGAAAAGGATGTCATTTACAAACTTTTGAAAACAAAATGTATAAGTGAACGTCTGGATCTATAGTAAGGAGCTTGGTGTATTAATACTTACAGTTGAAGGCAAATATAGCTGTGTTCGACTGTAAGTATTAATACACCAAGCTCCTTACTATTGTACTAACACAACGGGGATGACGCACATCAGAAGTCTGGATCTAAGTATGACGTAATTCAGCACTGTAACATATAATATAAACGGGCAATTCGTTATCCAAGCTACACAGAAAATATTTGGTTTTTAGAGCGGCGAAGTCAAGGAGATTACAATTTAATTGATATAAATTTTAGTATCCCATTATTTGGTATAATACAAAAATTACAAACTTGTATTTTAAGTGTAAAGGAGAAGTCTCTATAAGAGCTCTTTCCTTGTATATAATTTTAGCAGTACCCGATGTTAGCCGTAATTACCAGCCGAAACGTGCCGCAGTGAATGTAGTTAATTAATGGAATACACAATAATTTATAGCGTTGTAATAATCGTAAAATTAATAAACAAAAATTCCAGGAGATTACGATACGCCATGCAAGTGACTGGTTACGTAACCTTCGGAGGGCAAGCCTCTTAGACATGGACTTCATTACGTGTTTACGCACCGAATGAGTCAATTTTCAGTCAGCTGCTATTAAAAGAATCTTGAGTGGTTACCCTACATACCCATCCATCCATCGTTCCTCTGACACTACCACCCGCAGTCGCGCCTCGGCCTTCCGTTATACCCTACATAACATACTGTAAATTGCTTTGGCTTATGCGGAGCAGAAGCGACCAAGTTCTTTTCACGATATATTTTGAGTGTAAAACAGGAAATGTTAACAGCCCAGATAGGCCTAAAGTGTGGAAACAAACGCTTTTATAATTTCCTTGTTAATACAGTTCAACAACTTACCCCTTATTGTTACTGAAGGGTATAGATATGGACTGTCACAACTGCCATAGAAATTAACCCACAAATACGGAGTCTTGCTGGAGAATTTGACATGTGATTGGCATATCTAGGGCATTTCCTGCTTATTATTAAATCCAGATAGTCACTGCCCTATTCACAGATGTCAAATATCGAGCTCTACCTGACCCACTCGAACCCAGGGCACCACGTTAAATCCCATTTCTAAGATCCATTTTTCTACGAAATTTGTGCCTACGTCTGTCAAGTAACCCTTGCGAGATTTGGGGCTGCCACAAATGTGTTCATGTAGGTTTTTAAGTGTTCTTAGGTGTTACGCCGTGTCCAACGGTTGTTATCGACGTTTCGAAATCCAGCCCTGCCTTCATAATCTGAGTCAAGCTGTCCATGAATATTCGTCTCTATTTTACAATTCTTGAAGTACTAATTCGAAACGTCTGTAACAGTTCACAAGTCGACATGGCGTAATATCACAACACATCTGAATCGTCAAGGAATTTCTCTGACATTCTGAGGGCCGTGCATCGTGATATATTTGTATAATACAAGCCAGCAAGATGCACTATTCCTCAATTTTATTTTTTTAACCTTATTTGTTTATCCAAAATAAAGTTTTGATACCAAAAATAAAGTTGAGAAATAGTGCATCTTGTTGGCTTCTATCATACGAAGAAATTTATTCTTTTCCTATTCATATACAAAAGTTTACAGACATTTCTCATTTCTCTCATGTGCTTGCTGCATGTCCCAACCAGAACTTTATCCTTGATGACATCAACCAAATACCAAACGATGAGAAAAACAAATTATGAAGCTAATCGTTACGTAATTCGTGATATCACAGAGTTACTTTCCCTCTCTCATGTCCAAATCTGCCTTTGACACCTTCCCAAACAACCGCAACATAATAGATATAAGTCATAACCATCATGGTTAGACCCATCACCGCCCTTCATTGTTACACATTAAGCCACACATGTTTCGGTACGTGACCCACTCCTGATCCCAAGAGGACGTAATAACTTGGCTTCATATACAGAGATTATTTCTCATGAATTTAAAATTTAGTTTTCGATGATTAATGAATATACCCGTACTTAATTTTGGAATAAAAGTTTTTTCTGTCCGTAGAATGAGGGACCAGGTTTTACACCTTCGCAGACCAACAGACTAACAGTCTCTGCTTGTAAAATAAAGACCATGAATAAAACATCCAATGTCCTTTACCTTCAAAAAACTTTGTTCCCCACTTTACGTCACCGGAAGATCACAAATCGAGTGTTTCCGGACGATCCTAGCGAAGTGTGAGACGGACCGAGGTGTGAAGCTTCCTATTTCGCTGTCGTCACGGCGCAGACTGAAGCGGCGTCCAGCGCCCCACTGTGCTGAGACGCTCAGCGTCCTACGGACGAACCTGCGCATTCCACGGAGTAGCATCAATCTAACCGAGTAGGAAATGTAAATTAAATTATTACAAATGGCGCAACTGCTTTTAGTGTGGTAGTTGTTCCGATAGTTACATAACGGTAAGCTACTAGGAGGCACTTCCAAAAAACAAGTCAGAATTTGGCATGATTACGTACGCCAGTCAGAATAACGTTACGACCACAGAAAGCAAGGAAAATCCAATCATAGTGACGTAAATATCAGAACTTATCTTCATTAACTGGGATGTCAGGATAGAGTAATGTGGCTTTGTGCAAGTTTCTGGTGAACACAGAAAGGAACGTCGCTTGCTCCACAGAAAGTGGGAAAAAAAATTAAGTAATTATCGGATTCTCAAAACCATCTCTGACAAAAAAAAAGCATCTTACCCTTTAAGTATGTCATTTAACGACGCTGCCAACGGCTAGAAACCCCTGTCCCAGTGACATAAGGTCCACCACAAACCCCATCTGCTCTGACCCTATAATGAACCGGGGTTTCAGCGATTAGATGTCGACGAACAATCGTCCGCGCAATAGTACGGCGCAATATGTTAGTTAGTTGGTTAGATTCAGTGTTTATTTCGGGACTTGGACTTATCAGTGACATACTTTCGTCTATGAACATCAATATCATTAATATCAACACGAACGTTGGAAAGGCATCACAAATACTGCATTTGGACGACGTGAATAGTTCTCATACATTTCTTCCCTGCAAGAGACACAAGTTTCATTATCACTGGCCAAGCACTGCGACGACGGCCTTCTTGGGGGGCGATGACTAGCAAATTGATATATAAGAAAGTTCCAGAGAAACGGCATTTCATTCCGCAAGACCGTGATATATAACTTTGTTCAGTAAATGTCACGCACAGAAAATACGCATCCAGAAAATTCATGAAAAGTGTTGTTCAGACTGAGGTTTACCGAAGTAACTAGAAGAAAGTATATTCCCCTACAGCGTCAGAAGTTTCTTCCACTACGCTACAATAAGAATAAATCCACATTACCTCGGATGGCCGGGAATACACAGTACACTACGAACATCCCACTGGCCTTATGAGAATACACAGAGACCTTCTGTAATCGAATAAAATATGGACTGTGTACAACCGATGGCTGACATTACTGTGTCCTGCTGTACACATGACTTTCAATGTATTCGAAAAAAAAAGTGTCGTGCACTTCTGTGCGACGGAGTTTTGTTGCGTGTATTCGATTTTCTACGTAGCTATCAGAAAAGATATATTAGACATACCTGATTTTATGTTATATGAATAATGAACAAGAAAGCCTAGTAAAATAGTTGAATAAAGATAGACCAAGTTGATGTCACTTGCTTTGTTTCATTATTTAATGCTCAACATGTTTCGAATGTTAGTACATCCATCCTCAGGAGCTTGCGACTTATTTGTTGAGTTATTTCGTGGGTTGTATTGCTCTGGTTCGATGTGTGTTGGTGTTACGTTGTGGTTTGGCTGGGGTGGTGTGGTATCCGTATGCA
>Ga0123354_10007516_pt1 | contig 16416 bp, 10 predicted proteins | sample TergutLab28metaG_2_FD_97872 | JGI IMG/M metagenome (GOLD analysis project Ga0123354, IMG submission 97872) | Labiotermes labralis P4 segment gut microbial communities from Petit-Saut dam, French Guiana - Lab288 P4 | ecosystem: Host-associated > Arthropoda: Insects > Digestive system > Gut ...
TAAACAGAGGATCAACAAGTTTGAAGTAAAACGGAAATAATAGCTTCGAGGTAGTCGGGTGCTGAAACACGAAGGGGAACAGTAAGAGACACCGACAGTCAGAATAACACCACAAATTCATATTCCTGTCTTCTCTCTAGACCTACACTGGCTTGGTAGTTCAACCAATGATGGAAATCACGAAACTCACGTACATTCTATTAAAATTCGTAGTATTACGAGGGCGTGCTGATAAGTCCTTAGCCCGACCAGGACGGAAACAAGCTACAGCGACCAAACTCGGGATTTATTCAACGTACTCCCCACGAAGCTCAATACACTTCTTAGTCCGTTGCTCTAACTTTTGCAAGCCACTCAAAAAAAATTCAGAACGTTATCCGTCCAACCAGGTCTCCGCGGCAGCAATGACCTTCGCGTCGGACGAAAAATGGCGACCTTTCAATGGTTTTTTCTGTCCAGGGAACGGTTGGTAGTCCGACGGGGCCAGATTCGGAGAACAGGGTGGGTGATCAAGACATTGGAAGCCCAGGTAAACCAGTTTCTTCTGGGTTGCAAGTGCCCGGTGAGCCTTGGTGACCTTCCCCCGGCGTTTTTCTTCAAAATGTCCTTTAATTGCATCAGCAGAAATGAGTAATACTCCTCGTTGATAGTTTGGCCCTTTGGAAGATAATCAATGCGGAGGATGCCATCGTCATACCAAAAAATTGAGACGAGAACTTTTCCAACGGATTTTTGCACTCGGAATTTTTGGAGCCGGGCGAGCCGCTATGCCGCCACTCTATTGATTGTTGCTTTGTCTCCGGGTCATAGTGATATAACCAGGTTTCGTCCATGGTCACCAATCGCGACAGGAAATTATTTGGATCGCGCCAAAAAAAATTCCAAATATTGCTCAGACAACTGGCACCGTTGACGTTTTTGATCCGCGTTCAGGCATTTCGGGACCCACTTCGCGGAGATCTTCCGCATGTACAAATCTTCATGAATGATGGACCCCACGCGCTCACGTGAGATGCCCAGTTGCTCACCTGTTGATTTAGCCGAAATCCGGCGGTCTTCGAAGATTAGCTCGTGAATTTGTTCAATAATCTCTGGGGTTGACACTGTTTTGGGTCGTCCAGGACGAGGCGCATCACAGGTGGAAAAATCACCACGTTTAAACTAGGTCACCCAGTTTTTGGCGGTGGCTTACGATGGTGCCTGTTCCCCTAATGTTTCTTTCAGAATGGCTTGAATTTCTTTCGGCGCCTTGCCTTGCAGGAAATAAAACTTCATGACAGCTCGCGTCTCCATATTGTTGAAATCGCGCGCGTCGCCTGACATGCTTCCTTTCAGCCTCTGTAACAAGAAAAGACTTGAAATTCGGCACATGAACAGACCCCTTTTTCCAACGACACTATCGATTCCGTCCTACGACATCGGGAAGTAGGTCGGGCTAACGATTTATGAGCACCCCCTCGTAGTAGTAGTAGTAGTAGTAGTAGTAGTAGTAATAATAAGTAGTAGTTAGTAGTAGTAGTAGTAGTTGTTGTTGTTGTTGTTGTTGTTGTATTTAGTATATTTATATACTCGTAATCTCACATAATTAAAAAATAATGAAGTTTGCGAGTTTGCACAAAACCATGAAGCTGGACGCCAATGAAACTTGGTCTTCGTATTCTGAAGGCGCAACGCGTGAGATGGTGCAAGGATAGCCAAAACACTGAGACATGATAAAAAAAAAGGAGTTTTGTAAATGTGTATATGGAAGCGCTATTTCTGTTCTAGTTGTAATTGTTCACCGATGCGTGAGACTTGCTATGGAAGGCATTAAAATTATGCGCATATAGGCCAGTGTTTTATTGTTCCCTGTCCGGCCATCTGGTCGTACGGTCCGTACTGTGCTGTCTATAACGGGAGAAAGGAATGAAAAATCGAACAGAAATAAAGTTTATTTTTCTGGAGAATTTGGGGCAGACGAAGCGTGTACCGTAAATTGTGCTGGGCACTGTGGGTTCAAGTGGGTGGGGGTTTGGAATAAAGAATAGACTGATTCATCACCAACTGCAGATAGAATGAAATGTGACTACCAGAACAGTCGGCCCAAGAACTGAATAACTGTCCCTGTAAGCGCCCTCTTGAGAATCTCACAGACGCTCAGTTGGCAAAAACATTTCCCGACTTTTATAAAATTATTGTTCTTATCACCATGCTCTGAAGCCTCTGTCACTAGACCATACGAGTTAGATGTTTCCATCCCACACCCTCATATCCTACTTCCTTAAGTATTTAAGCCACAGTGGTAACTATATATACCACCTGCCCTAACCTTAGATTTATCCACAATTTGCCCAAGGAATGTGTTAATGTGTTCTGTGGGATTCTCTGAAAAAACAGAGATTATTTCTCCAGACAACGTCAGAGGTAGGTATTTCTAAATGAAGCATTTTGCCCTGTACGGTAGAATATGAATTTTTGTATGTAACAGACAGTTAAGAGAGAGGCAGTATATACAATAATATAGGCTATGCATAAATTTCCCTCAAAAAGTGTTAGTCTGCAATTACATACATATGTTTGACGTGTGACTGAAGGATTTGTTTCAGTCACCCGAAATCTGAACTTATGCAGGAAGGTGCATGGAGGCGCTTTCCTTACGCTGGAAATAAACGATACCCTGAAGAAACAGAGATGACGACCAACAAGAAATATTAACACAAGATTTCCAGCAATTTATAATCGGATGTGCAACAGGCGTCTCAGAATTTAAAATCAAAACCTTATTTAATATGATACAAAAATTTTATGTTTTTCAACGCAAAATTCGCCCTCCCAACTTTATCAAAATTTCGCCATAATTCAGCCCTCTAATTACAAAATTATGAATGAAAAATTTCAGATCAAATGCTCGTATTTTATCCTCTGTTGCATACTCAATCTGTCCATCTTACCTTCTTCACTTTCCGACGGTGCATCTTTTATAAAGTGCATTTTACAAGAAGGACGAACGGTTATAATATGGGAAAACCCAGAGCAGTATATTGCTGCACCTGTTCCCGAACTAAATGTTTAGCGTCTCACTACATACCAGTACATGGACTTCTGTTCGTGTTCTTCTTTGTTTCCCGGGGTATTAAGTTTGTGTCGGCTTACATATAAGTGCATTTTCTGTACAAAACACACAATTGTTCATGAATTTTTTGAGGCACAAATCGAACGAAAAATTTTGTTCTGAGGTGGGCAGTTGTTTTATATTTGTAAAGGAAACGTTCCGGAAACAGAACTAGTCCTTGTGTATTACGTAATGTACAGCAATGAATGAACTATCCTCAACTCCTTCGAGCCACTTCACCATGCGTAGTATTTGCAGAGGCATATTACAAAAGACGACATACTCAAGGCAGCTGTTTGACATGCTCACCAATCACGCATATTCGGACTTCATCTCGACTGCCGAATATCGCACGCGCTCAAATTTATTTCGAGTTACAAACTTCCGTCCCATTAGAATATATATTTTTACGTTAGTTTTGCCTTACAAAATTTAACCATCGCTCCATTATGGCCGGTACAATGAGGAGGTAACTTGTTTTCTATAGACTTAGACACTGCCCCTTGTTTTCACCATTGTTGTTAACAACACAGGTTAAAATAATAGACGATAAATATGACAATACTTCTAGCAGCAAACAGTCATCAGAGACACGCTATATGCTACGGCTCACAGTCAGTATTGGCGCGGTATGCAGCAGGCAGTTATCAGTGTCACAGCACAGAGTTATCAGTGACCAAGGTACGTAGAACACAGCCATCGGTGGCGTGGTGTGTACTGTTGCACTAACATTAATGGCGTGGTGTGTACTGTTGCACTAACATCAATGGCGTGGTGTGTACTATTGCGCTAACATCCATGGCGTGGTGTGTACTATTGCTCTAACATCAATGGCGTGGTGTGTACTATTGCTCTCACATCAATGGGGTGGTGTGTACTATTGCACTAACCTCAATGGCGTGGTGTGTACTATTGCACTAACATCAGTAGCGTGGTGTGTACTATTGCACTAACATCAATGGCGTGGTGTGTACTATTGCACTAACATCAATGGCGTGGTGTGTACTAATGCACTAACAACAAGGGCGTGGTGTGTACTATTGCACTAACATCAATGGCGTGGTGTGTACTATTGCTCTCACATCAATGGCGTGGTGTGTACCATTGCACTAACATCAATGCCATTAACTCGTTTTGGCGCTTTGAATCACCGATTAAATTTTCGAAACCTTAACGCTTCTGAGTTGTAATAGGGAGAACTCCACCGTGACTCCAACAAACAGTTTTTTTAATCCCTTCCGGGAATTATAAGGATATTTGCAGTTATGTTATGACCGCTTCAATCCACTTTTTTTAAAATTTATTATCCACTATCGTCCACTTATCCGACAATATGCAGCATAATTGATTGGCGGGGTCTCCAGTTAAATGACAGACTACAAACACCTGACATCAAGATATGCCGTCTGTTTTGTATGGAGGTGAAACAGAGCCTCTTATAACACAGGAAGAGGATATGTCTGCATTACGCAGTGCATAACACAAAGTACCCTGGACAGTACTTGGAACCGTACAGGGTGACACATTCAAAAAATTCAGGATTTCTGGACTAAATGACGAAGAGTTGCCTGGTTTAAGTAGGGAGTTACGTGTTTTTAGGTTGCTGGCATCTAAAGGGTTGCAATTATCTGTGAGTGTAGCTAGGATGGTGAAGATATTTGTGGCAACACTTCTTGGAAAAAGGCGTCTTGGAAGACGAAATTGAGAAAGCGAGGTAACATTTAAAATGAATCTTACAGTACAGCGTATATTGCAAAGACGTGGCATGTTCAGTGGTGGTCTTTTCATATCAGTGATGCAGAGCCTTATGGATTCTACACTCATAACGGCCATTTTTTTTCTTACCGACAGCGAAATTGACTTTTTCTTGTTGGTTTCAAAGAGAATATCACGCTTTCGGATGTTCTATATCCAAAGGGAAAGAGCAGATTTTTACTACCCACAAACCAATCATTTATATTAAAGTGTCGAAGCACATATTTTATTTGAATAATACGTGTCAAAATACCGTCCCTACTTCACAGAAAACATGCCAAACAAGCAATCTAAAAGTAAAGGTAAAAGCTATCCCTGTACAAGCCTGGACAGGCCCTTTGGGCTCCAGGAGGTTGCGGCTTTCGGAATTTCTAGACAGTTGGCACTGGAAGGTGACAAGTTTGTCAGCCCTGACACTGGCCATCTTTACCCCCAAGCGATACGGCTGTTACTCATTTCTATTAGAGGATGAGTCATCCTCAAGGCCATCGATTAACACTGTGTAGAGAACCAGTCGCATATATATCTCAGTATTTAACCAACTTGATGTACAAACTTTGTTTCACAATAAGTTTCATTTCATGCCTCTACATGTTTCGAGCACATGTGCTCATCATCAGGAGGTCAAAATTGCATTACACAGCCTCTGGTATCATCACACTTATAGGTGGCCGTCTCGTGCACGAGACCTCCTGATGATGAGCACATGTGCTCGAAACATGTAGAGGCATGAAATAAAACTTATTGTGAAACAAATTTTGTGCATTAAGTTGGTTAAATACGGAGATAAATATACTGAGATGCACGGTGAACAAAACGTCAAAAGTCGCAGATTATTGAGAGAATGATCCCAAAAAAATAGACTTTGTAAACAACGGTGAGTTTTTAATGTTCAACTGGTAGTACATGTTATACGGAATGTCCTATAACTTTTAAAGGAAGGTTATAAACTCTGTTTACAAAGCTAATTCTGTCATATTTAGATGCGTTTTTTAAGTCAGCATGGCCCCTCAAGTTATGACATTTGCTACACACGTATTGACGTTTTAAACGGTGCTATAGTTGTGAATTTGATTTAACGAATTGTCTCAAAGACGTTTCCTAAATAAGTGAAAGAAGCCCGAGAGGCGTCAGAATATACAGGGAACTCCAAGTACGTCGGGAACGAACATAATAAATATCGAGCTAGTTGTCACGCGGAACATGCATCTAAATTTGACACAATTGACCTTGTTCAAGTATGGTTTACACCTGACATTGTCTCAGACGTGCTTGTAGTCGTGTGTTACAATAAACACTTTTCTTTCAAAAGGGTAAGCACACTTATCTCTTTCCTACAAGGAACATATTCATTGAGAAGCCACCATGTTTATTCCGTAGATAAATCGAGTGTAACGAATATACGATACATTTCTACCCAGAATTCTAAGCCTCTTGAATTTGTAATACGTTATTTATATTATTAAAATGTGCCTTAAGTAACACTTTCTGGAATGAAACTATGAAGCCATGGCACTCTCTTTGAAGTGAAAATGAAAACTAGTGTGTTGAGCTGTGTTTGTCTGACGCCCCTGCGTAGCCAGAGGCTTTAAAACGCCTTTGAGCGGAATGTAAAACTTTACGGTTTATAAGTCACATGTGATATTCCGAGAGGTCCGGAAAGTATTCTGGGTTACATTTAACTCGTTTCAAATTTTTTTTATAATTTAAAATCCCCTATAGCGCTACAAGATGTATGGAGGCTCGTATTATGAGAGTAAAGACGAATTTATGTTTAAATTTTTAAAGTCATTGGCCTTTGTTGTGGTGCGTTATTTTGTCTAAAATGAAGACTCTGAGGCTTCAAATTCTGTAATATTCTCGCTGAGAAAAAAAACTTCGCTGATATTTGTCTTACTTTCTTCACCATGAAACTTTCAGGAGGACAAGAAGCAAATTATAAATGTGAAATCAAACTAGTACAGGCTTTTCTTTAATTCTATTCTCACCACTTTATAGAAAACGAACACGAATTGAAACGCAGTGTGTAACAATCAGCACGATATTTAAAAGAAAAAAAATAAATCCCTCTACCCTATTGAGAATGATACGAAATACAAATGAATAATTTTGCAGGATATTACGTTGGGCAACGGAGTTCTGAAGGAACTGGGATCTGTTAACTCAGCTTCACAGAATAACATCCCGGAAGACCGGAATGCATAACATCTTGCGTAACATTGTTTTTTTAATTTAGTGATTTGTTATTCTCTTATTTTTCAAAAACACGTTTCAAGTCAGGATTGGAAGTATTGCGATGCCAAATTATTCAAGCTGATCCTGCTTTCAGAATGTGTGCGTCATGAAATATTTAAATGGAAATAAAACAAGGGAAAATATTGCCATTATGAATAAATGTAACACTTCAGGCAGTCGATGTTGTCCAGCTTAGTTATCGCTTATTGGCCAAGGAGATATCAGTCACGAAATTTTGACTATACAATGCAGGTAATATGGCACGTAATCATATTTTTCCACTGATGTTGCAGGAGGAAGTGTGTTTACTAATAATAGATCTTGATACTTACTGATATTCCACATATTCTGTTTAAGATGTACAGTTTGTACTTACATGATAAACCAACAAAAGCGTATCACATTTATGTGACTGAATGTGTTTAGAAATGTAAATTTGTTGGCTTATCATACAAGTAAGGAACGTTCTTTGATGCACGGACACGGAACATATAAAAATGTAAAATAAAAATGTAAAATTTATTGTGAGTCATCAACTGTATGTTGTAATAGGATTGTAGGCCTATGTAAACCAGGGCACTTGTGAATATTCTGGTCGCACGTAAGTGTCTTAGAAATTTTAAAAATAGTTACTTGTTACTTTGTGCCAGGCAATTGAAATTATCTGTAATAAGATAAAGAATATACCTTCCTTCCATCAATTAGCAACTCTTCCTTTCTGATCAGCTTCACCCTCCCCCAGACCACTTTGGCCGGCAAGATGGCAATCAGCAGGTGGACTAAATATTAGTACAAGAAAGCGAACGTTCTACCAAAAGTGGATAACCAACCCCCAGGGTTTGAATAGATACCGAAATTTATCGTTGTGATCACATAGAGGACTTAATTAATTGTCTAAATGGATGTCAGCATGTTGAAAAGATTTGCCATCTAACTTCAGTCCTTGATGTAAAGACGAAGAAGTAAATTTTCTCCGAAATTTATTAAAATTTGAATATACGAGAGAAGGCTAATTACAAAGAAAATTCTTTTTGGACTTGATTTTAAATTGGGAGCAAATTAATCATTGAAATGGATTAATTGATATACGAATACTCAAGCTGTTATCAATTCCTTGCGTAGTAGCGATGCTGAAACTTCGAATCATAATGTCACATATGAGGCCTAGATTTGTTTGAAAGAATGTAATATTGCGCCATTATTTATAAGTTGTTTACACGTGGTTATCTTGACATATATCGATATTTTGACATCCTGCTGATATTACTCGTTCTAATGACTTGTACATCTTGAAAAATGCGAAGTGCTTATATGGCAACTGGTTCTGTAGTGGCTTAAAACAGACTACGGCCCCTTTTATTCATATACTTCCTAGTTTATCGTCAATATTTAGGGTTACTCGACTTTTGGAATTTTCTATAGTCTGGAATTGCAAAAAAGAAAGATACGTTTCGGAAATTGCCTCAGTGTATTTCCTTAGGTGAAAGGGTGTGGAGGAATCTACTCAATTGGGTTCGAAAGATGAAGGTACTCTGAGTCACGTGGGTTTAGTGATAGACCTTTGATCGTCATTTGTTCAGTGTAATGGACCCAAAAATTAGGTTTCAGATTTTTATTTTGTACCTGATAATGGAAGCAGCGTCATCTTTCGAAACGTGATGTTTTACTAAGAAAGTTAATACCTAAAAACTCAAATACATCTCAGCTAATAACACATCTAGGCCACAAAACTAGACTTATATGTAACTTTAAGTTAGACCCACAGAATTATAATTTATATCAGTCGCGTCATTTCAAATAGACGTTCATTCTTTCTTCATGTAAACATGCCGTGCAATAGACGAGTTTGATTTTCTTTCCATGTCTTTAGATTCTGGTTTTGTGGGCATCGTCACATTGTCTTTCGGTTAAATATGTTATTGTTTACTACTGAAAGCGCCCGTTCTTTGTCCGGCTATTTCCTAAACAAACTCGCCGAAATAATGAAATTGCATCAGTCACGTACAATATTTCTCTGTTCTTTAACCTCTTAACTACAAAATGTCCATCGAAGCAATTCAGGAAATGAAAACCCTAAATTCTTCAACTTTATTAACTTTTAAAAACCAAAGGGTGTGTTTCATCATCCATTTTTTGTTATTTACCGTCATTGTTTAAACGAGATTTTGTTATTATAATAGTGCAGTACATTTTCAGCTCTTCTGCTTGTTTCCTTGCTCTCTGTCAATTAGGTGAGTCTGGCGTTCTCACCACTGCATGTCTCAAAACGTAGGTACCAGAAATACTGTTTTTCTCACAATTCTTCAATCTCTCAAAACAACTTTTTACATCTATGTAATAAAAACCAACTTGATGCATTATTTACCCTCAGTTTATTTCGTCAATCAACCTCTACATGTTTCGAAATATGTTCTGAAATTTAAGTTTATGGAATGCTTTCGGAATGCTGAGTAGTCCGGCTCATATGTCATCATGTTTGAGATAAAACTACCACAGATATATTAAGATTATTTAATAAATTCCAACATCGCGACATATATAATAGGCTGAACGGCGTTTCATTCCAGAGGTAAAAAGGTAAATCAGTCTTATTACAGACCCGAGGTGTCCAGAGGGTTCCAAGAAGTTAAGGTTCCCAGATTACATGGCAATGGCCCAGGATGGTGGTAAGGTTGTCAGCCTTACGCACCGACCGCTTTTACCCACCAGGAAATACTCCTGGTATTAATTTGTGTTATAGGCTGAATCGACGTCAGGGCCATACTGCGATCGGAAGGATTATGTCAACGAAAAATTCCAATGACACCATTTGGAATCGAACCAGCGACCATCCGATTTGTAGCACAGCACCTTAACCACTGTGCTACCGCGGACATTCCAAGGGGAAGTATTCTTTAAATCAAGTGGAACTGCGCCGTAGTGGGTAGAAATGTAGATACCTTATGCAGTGCAGACGCAACTCGGGCAACCTCTTCACGGGCCTCTGCTCTTAGGCGAACGTACACAATACATATTCATAAAGGTTAGCAGCGGTTTTATACTCCGGCCCTCTTAAGCGTGAAGAAACTATATTATTATTCTTAATGTTGGGCTCATTTTATCGCCTGTGTTTTCATTAATTTAGATTTTAGGCCTGCTGTTGGCAATTTATTGCAGTTACATTAACCATAGTCGACAGTTTTTTGTTTGTTTTTTGTTCTGTCAACTGAACAGGCCTGTTTTAGATAATTTTCAGGCGTAGAGATGCCTGTAAATAGTGAATCAAGAGAACGTGGCCGATCTGAGGCCAGCGTTTCGGCATGTGGCAGGACGCTCCGTAGTCATGACAGACCTCGCACGGTAATAATTGCTGGGGGAAGAGCCGAATCTGGGATTCTCAAATACGAAGTTGGACCGCAGAACACAGCATTGTCACAGTGTGTAAGACAGAGAAAATCTATGATGTGTTCTTGTGTGATGCTTGGCTCCGGTCCAACAAGAATTTCGGATTAGTTAATCACGTATAGATATCGACTATAGAAAAGACAATGCCGAAGTTTGTGTAAATGGTCCGGGCATTTAGCTTTAAATTTGCACAAAAATACACAAACATACATTTGATCGCGTGCAATGAAGGCAGACCGCCGATACAACAGAACAAACGACCTTCTTGTTTAGTGAAGATTCATCAGACATTGAAGTTATTTAGAGTCAATGGATTTAAATAGAGCGTCAAAATGTAATGGTCAGTCCTTCTGTCACGCCCGGGAGGCATCTTTAATAGGGGTTCTTCTTGACATCTGCGCTGTTCTGGGATTTGAAGCAGCATAGGCTGGTAGTTTGTCACCGACGTTTCGGGAAAATCTGTCCGTCTTACAGCAGATGGGATTGATAGGTTGTCCCGAAACTTCGGTAATTATCAATTTAAGCCGCGTAAAATTTCAGAAGAGCGCAGTTCTCATTGACACCGCGGCGGAAGTCTGAAATCAAGCAGGGGTCTTCCTAATTTAACTGAGTCCCTGGAAGCAATATCCAAAAATAGGTTATTTGAATGTAGGCCCTCCGTTCGTTTGAAACAAGTCCCGAGCATGAACTGGAGCAGAACTCATGAAGAAACTTGAGGTGAAAGCAATGATATTTAGGCTGTGTGTTGCAAACATCGCGGTTGGACGCCTTCATCCTGCTGAGTCCAAGAGCAAGTATCCACAAATAATCTGATCGATTGTGATGTACATGTGGGCCTAATGAGACCAGTTAGGTGGACAGTACTGGGAAATATTTGGGATGCTTTCTGTAGGATACGACTTGGAATTTCAGAGGGACATGGAGGTCTTTACTCTTGCAGTTTGTTGAACTCATGAATCCTCTAGCGGAAATTTTCTTTTCGAAAGGGTCAAAATGGGGGGCAGAAATTCAATTTGCTGAAACTCTTAGGCTGTTTTTCTTTACACACAGGAATGTTTAAACATATCTGTGCATGCAACAAATCGAAATATATTGGAAATAAATTAAAAATTCTTACAAGTAAAGTGAAAATGTCAGACAGACGGTTTTTTACAAGACAACAGACGTGACAATTTTTGTCCCCCCCACACTTTCTGTACGACGTACCTTAATTATTCATTGACGTAGTTTCACATTATTGAACGCATATTATATAAGTGCCGAATAATGTTCACGGTCCTTCGTTAGTCTTTGTTAAACTATCAAATAACTTTATTTATTTTGCTGTTTTCTTGCTGTTGCTATATTTGTTGTTTTTGTTTAGTTTGCTTTGTGTTCCGTTTTGTGTATTTTTATTGTTTCTTATGTTGCACTTGTGTTTTTTGCTGGCTTTATTATTGTTCCTTGTGCTTTTGAGCCTACAAGTTAATTACCACCTACTGAATAAATACAAATTATTTTTTAAATACTCAAATATTGCCTCGCTTCAAGAAAAAAAAAATTGTACGCCAATAATCAGTGCATTTGTGTGGCAGAAACAGACGTGTGGTTGCAAAGCTGCTTCAACTGGCCTCCTCCTGAATTAAAGATCCTACCTTTACTTTGTTAAATATAATTAACAATCCTTCGACCTTAGTTTCAAATCAAACAGAACATATTAATGAACCTATGTTTAATTATAGGCCCTATGCTTTGTAAGGCAAGCAGTTTCTAAGGAATGTGAGGAATATCTTTTAGAATCTCATCAAAGTACCTACAATCCGTATTTAACTTGCACTTTTCAAAGTTAAGTTTTGGATGTAAACACACAAGTATCAAATTTAATCGAAAAATGTCCAGTAGTGGCGGCTCTAAAACACTCGGTAAGGTAGAGAGATTCTGACACAAACACCCCATTCGTCCGTGCGTTTATTCTTTTCATTTCATGCAGTGAATGCATAAAACCATATTTAGCCAACAAGATTATACAGGGTACTCATTTCTTAGGCATTAAAATGTGTCAACCGTGCAAAAAGACATTTTTCTGTGCTCGCGTCCCACTATCTCATGGGACAAGATAATTACTTATGTAGTCTATAATACTAATTCAGGCGATGACTGGTAGCTAATTTGAATTAGAGGAATATTGTGGCCACATGTACTAGACATAAAATCGAAATAATACTTTTAATGGATAATTTGTAATAATTCCAAATAATAGCCCAGTCACTAGTTTTATTCCAAATAAAAACTCAGTCACTAGTTTTCTCCAGCATTTTAGAGATGGCGACGCCGTAAATGAAGGTGTAAAAGAAGTACCTGTGGCAGTTGAAAGAGATGAGCAAGAGAATATGAAGAGGGGGAATAATTAAATGGAAAACCAAATGCCGTAGACTTGAACTTGACAGAAATGGAATTACTTAGTGAGAAGGGAAAGCAATGGCAAGGGTTTATCTTAAAATAAGCCTTGTGTGTCTAATAAACCGGCTCAAATAAGTCTGCCCTTCAAACACGAAGAATCGTGACGTATTACCTCCAAATTATTTATTGACTTTGTCTTGACCAATTAGTCGGTTTGGCAGTTAAATTTCGGTGTGTTCTATATATTTATTTTTGTCTGCCTCTTTCGTGGCATTTGATGTGATTTACAGAAACCGTGATAGGGCTATGGCGACACAACTGACTGAATGCCCATGATCTCCCCACAAAGCTCCCTTTTGTGTGCAATAAGAAATGCTTAAAATTGCCGAGTTTAAATGCCTAGAGCAGTGGTTCCCAAAGTGTGCTCCGCGGATCCCAAGAGAGCCGCGACCAGTACCCAGGGGTTCCGTTTGTACAGTTCTGTAATGGCTACTTTAACGTAAAGGACTAATATTTTCTTTAAATATAGAAAAGGAACTTCTTTAATTGGCGATGTGTTAATTTCGAATGACCGTTAGAATATCTAATTTCGAATTTCCTATACCCACGAAATGAGGAACAGTCACTGTAATTAAGGTCAAATCATGCAGTGCATAGGAACGCGTGCTACTGGTATGATATCCACGCTATTCAAAATCAGTTCAGAAAAATAATTTTTTAATTTTGAATAGCTGTCACCCAGACACTCAACATTCACATGACCAAGGATGTGGAGAGTGGTTGTTTTTCGACGCCAGAAGGGGTCCGCGAGCAAAAGAATTTGGGATATGCTGACTTGGAGGTTGCTGTTACTCTTCTTTTAACACGAACATTAGTAAGCTTTAGTGCCAGGTTTTATCTGCTGTTGCATTAGAGTAACAGAAGCTTCATTAAATTCTGTGCTACATATGCAGCATATGTTGCCGGCTACATACTGCATATGTCCGCTCATACCTCTTCACATAAAAAGGCTATACACTCATGAAACAGCAATTTTTCGTAACTCACCGTTAGACAGTTTTGCAGGAGGCAGATAAAACTTGGCCAGTCCTTGTCTGATCAACAATTAAGCATGTTACGTTTTAATGAATTTATACGGACAAGCAGTGTTTTGTGGACACAGCATTTTGACTGAAGATGTGTTTGTAACCAAACTGTCTAATAATGTGGAACTCTCACATTTCATTCCTTCCAAAAAAAACTGTGATTTGTATTTTTAGACCAGAATTTCCTGCAAACCAGATATATTAGCCCAACATTTCCCACATATCAGACATATTAGCCTAGCATTTTCCGCAATTCAGACATATTAGCCAACATTTCCCGCAAATCAAATATATTAGCCCAGCATTTCCCGCAAATCACATATATAAGCCCAGAATTTTCCGCAAATCAGACATTAGCTCAGCATTTTCCGCAAACCAGACATATTAGCCCAACATTTCCCGCAAATCAGACATATTAGCCCAACATTTCCCGCAAATCAGACATATTAACCCAGCATATCCCAGCAAATCAGATATATTATCATCAAATTGTTGTATCACCTTGGATGCGCTTTCTTTATGTAGCTGAATTATTTCCTGTTCTCAGCCAAGATTGTACGGAGTAGGACTGAAAGTTTGTAGAGGCGATGCAACGAAGTTAATAAGAGAAAGAGTATGCTGTCAAACCCATAGTATATTAAATTGTCTTTTATCATGATGCGGAACACACGCGAGGGCGGTGTTTCAAATTCAGTCCACAGGAGTGATCGGCCTCGCCCTTACACCAGCAATTAAATGTCTGCCTGCACTCCTTATGACTCTGACAATCAGCCACCAGCACATCTTCATTCTAACGCACTGTGACACTATTTGCTCACGTGTCATATCGACCCCTTTGTAACAGTAGTCTTATAAAATTAATTCTGTTGAACATAAGAACATTCAACTCACAACCATCTACATTGTATTTCATCATATTCTCGCCGATATTATTGTCGATTGTTGTCTGTTCATTAACTCACTGCTTTTCGCTCCATCACGCGGCTGTGTTATTGCTTATTATGATTTCTTCTGAACGTACTGGACGGAGAGACGCCAGTGCTGTATTTAACGACGCTGTCAGTTGCTTAGATCTTACATCTTCATTGGGTCGGTGCGTGAAATACGAGCAACAAATATTGGCGGGTTGAAGGACGCCAATAGTAAATTAAATTTGCTATTGTCTAGTGTTATTTTTTTTTTTCATTTAAGTTACGAATTTTTGCAGCATTCTTCAAAGTACTTCAAAATTTCAGTTCAGAAATGTTCGGTGTTTGTGATCCGGTGTGAACAGCTAGAAAATCATCAGTGGCTGGTAGACGATGTCTGTTCAGCAGCCAACAGAATGAAGTCGGAACGGACCTAAAGGATCTGTTCAATGACGATGGTGATGATAATGATGATAATGATGACAAAGATAATGCGCGTATAATGGTTTCTTAAGTGGTTCTTGGTTGGACGAAAAGGGTAACAGGCAATATCGTAGCTTTCTTGAGAGGCTTTTCGAGGTCTTCCCAAGTCTTTCTAGGTAAATGCCTGGAAAATACTTCAAAAGAAGCAACTTCGGCTTCCTTCCACATCCATCCCAAATTATTACTCACAAACAGTCCTAACACTTGACGCTTTATTCTGAGCTACTAACAGCAAATGAAACCAAAGTAAATAAAAAAAAAAAAAAGGTAAAGTGTTCCCGTTACAGGGCCGGTGTGGCCCAGAAAGTGGGTAGAGGTATAGCTCTACTGTTCCATGACCGCGGCACTAGAAGAGGGTGAGTGGTCAGCAGCACGCCCCGGCCGCACTTTACCCCCGGGAAAGACTCGGTACCCATTTTACAGGAGGCTGGGTGGACCCCAGGGCCGGTCTGGACGGGCGGAAAATCTCGTCCCCACCGGGATTCGATCCCGGACCGTCCAGCCCGTAGTCAGTCACTATACCGACTGAGATACCCGGCCCACCAAAGTAAATAAATTGATAATATAAATAAATAAATAAATAGCAGGCACTTTTAGAAGACTTTTCGACTGGAGGTACACGAGTAGCCTTCTGTATCTGGCATGACACCAATGTAATTAGGCCTACCCTTCAGTCTAGACTGGCAGTACGTAGCCCTGCTAATTTAAAATACATGCCTTCACGAACAAAAATAAAAAAAATGTGTCAGTAGAAATACCAAAGGAACTTTAAATGATTTACTACGTAAACCTTTGTTTATATTTAGAAAGACTGTTTTCAAACGTGTCATATTGGTCATTTGGGATGCACTTGGATATTTTGGCAATAAATTCCCAGACGGAGGAACGATATTACACGTGCGACAACTGAACCTTCGCAAATTTTTGTATCGAACTGGTATTATTCTCCGATTTAATCAGATAAACTATCTACAGAGTCCTTTATGTTTTTTTAAAGTACCCGTAGGCTTATAATTAATGGACAGTGTGTGTACTCGTCTAGCACAACTATATTTATTGGTAGAATATAAAATATTTTCTACATAAGGTACAACTA
>Ga0123354_10007517_pt1 | contig 16416 bp, 12 predicted proteins | sample TergutLab28metaG_2_FD_97872 | JGI IMG/M metagenome (GOLD analysis project Ga0123354, IMG submission 97872) | Labiotermes labralis P4 segment gut microbial communities from Petit-Saut dam, French Guiana - Lab288 P4 | ecosystem: Host-associated > Arthropoda: Insects > Digestive system > Gut ...
GCTGAGTGGACCCCGTTCCAGACCCACTGCTACTCAGAAAATCTGGTAGCGCCGGGGATCGAACCCGGGACCTCTGTATCTGTAGCCAGAAACTCTGACCACTAGACCACAGAGGCGGTCGATGTAACCCCTTAACATGTTTATTTCAACTTTTACTAATCCCACGATTTATGATGTAAGACGAGATCTCGTCCCTATTCCAAAATTACCACACATACTTTATAGTCACTTAATAAGTTCTTTGGACAACCTGATTATGGCCTACACACAGGGCCGAAACATGTAGTTGTATATTATATATCGCTTTTAACTGTAATATTGTTGTGTTCATGACTCTATGTATATGTAGATATATACACACTAAATTTTTTTTTTATTGACCTAACACAATGGGGATGACACACCTTAAGATTCACAGTGGTGAATCTTTAGATTATTTCCTTCTAGGTTATAATATTTTTTACTCTGGTAGATGGTTACAACATAGTGTACAGCACACTTCCAGACTACACAGTGTAAACACTGTGTAATCTGGAAATTGGTCATAACACTATGTAATCTGGACGATGGTTACAACACTGTGTAGTTTGGAAGATGGTTATAACGTTGTGTAGTCTCTTAAACTGTTATAAAACTGTGTAGTCTTGTCGATGATTGTAACACTGTATAGTATGGGAGATGTTATAATGTTGTGTAATCTGGTGGACAGTTGTAACACTCTGTATTTTGGTAGATGGTTATAAAGCTGTGCAGTCTGGTAGATGGTTGAAACACTGTGTAACCTGGTAGATGGTAATCAGACTTTTAAAGGAATTTATGTCTCCATTTATCAGAGTAAGGATGATAAGCAAATGGAAGCAGAAAGTTCTTCCAATATGTTGGTACCAATGTACCAAAATTCCATAATCTGTAACTTCATGAAATTAATTATTTCCAGTATTCATAACAGAAATGCATAACTACAACAATTCAGCTGAGGAACAGACGTACGACTGTTATAAAGGACAAAGTCATATTGATCAAATGGAAATTGTCAAGGGAATCCCAATTATCATTTTGAAACACTTTGCCCTTGCTGGAAACTGAAACCCACTCTCCAGCCTACAATGTAATTACTACGTTGACTGAGCTAAGAAAATTGTAAAATCTACTTGAAACACTTTTACATTTAGAAAATCTGCTGTATTCTCTTGCTGCCTGTGCCATTATTACTCTACATATAATGTATTCATGCTACAGGAAATTTTTAATTGGAGTGTCAGCCTGCTTCTACACATGCATAAATCAGAGGATTTGTCTTCTGTGCTATGGTCATCATACTGAAACATGCATTTCAGCATACAGCATAGTTGATATATGAACATGAAGTTTGAACTGCTGTGTTCGAAAACCGAATCATTGTTTCACGCAGGTTCTGTGTGCTGTGTTATCTCTGGTCATTTTATTGTATGGCATGGCAAAAATAAAGATCACATGGGGTGAGACACCATGTAGTTTGTTTTGTAGTCAGGGATGTTTCAGATTAATCTTTATGGTTGCCATCCTGTAGTGCTTATTACTAAACAAACCAGACTTATTCAGTCTACACAACATAGGTTTATTATAATTCAATTGGTTACCCTTACGTGTATGCTACACGTTTCAGTCTGTACAAAGACAATGCTGAGGAATAGTTTGTATGGTTTTTGTATTGGCATAGCTGTGGGTGGCCAACATACAGGCTGACACATGTAGCTATGTGTAAGAGAAACTGGTCGAATTAAAATACAAAAGGTAGTCAATAAGTTTGCAGTTTGATGACTTAAAACACAGAAAGGTTTACCTTAGACATTAGGTGCCGGCATCACCTTCAAAGTAGTCCCCTTCTGAAGCTTGACAACGATCCCAGCGGCGCTGCCAGTTTTTTAAGCATTCCTGGAAGTCATTTTCTCGTAGTGTGTTCAGGACGGCCTGCGACTCTGCTTGAATTTCCTCCAGTGTCTGAAATCTTCGCCCCATAAGCTTCATTTTCAGTTTTGGAAATAAGAAAAAAAGTCGCTGTGTGCAAGGTTGGGCGAGTAGGGAGGATGTGGCACCACACTCATGTTGTTATCAGTCAAAAACCGCCGAGTCAGGAGGGCAGCATGGGCTGGCGCATTGCCATGGTGGAGCAGCCATGTGTTGTTCCGCCATTGATCAGGTCGCTTCCATCGCACATTCTCCCATAGACGTTTCAAAACTTCGATGTAGAGTGCAGCATTAATTGTTTGACCAGGAGGAACAAATTCTTTGTGAACAATTCCCTTCTGATCAAAGAAACAAATTAACATTGACTTGATGTTGCTTCTCACTTCGGTCGACGTGTCTCCGGGCTTTTCTATTGACTGGACTGAGTTTCGGTTTCCGGGTCGTAGGCGTAAATTCAGGTTTAGTCACCCGTAATGACATTCGAAAGAAGGCTGGGGTCGTTAGCAGCATTGTCTTTGAGGTCCAAGCAAACATCATGTCGCAGCTGTTTTTGGTCGACCCTCAGGAGTCTGGGCACGAACTTTATTGCGACATGTGGCATCTTCAAATCTTCTGTTAAAATTTTATGGCAAGTTCCATGACTAATTCCCACTAGTATACTGACTTCATCACTGGTACGACGACGATCCTCGCGGATAATCTGACGCACTCTCTCAATCATTTCTGGCGTTGAACTGGACACTGGTCGACCAGAGCGTTCGTAATCATCAATCGAAGTTCTGCCTACCTTAAACCGGGAAAAACCACTGAAATGTTTGGGAACGACCTATAGATTGTTCCCCAAAAGCTGTCTTCAACATTTCGTAACATTCTGTAGCAGTTTTCCCTAACTTGAAACAGAATTTGATGCAAGCGCGTTGTTCACGGAAATCCACCATCTCGATAATCGCGGAGAGAACGTTGCACCTCTTGATAAAGCTAGAGTTGCGTCACACGCGATGCGCAGAGAAAGCTGGCTTTCAGAACATTAGCCCATGATACGTTGGGAACAATACCTATAGCGGCTGGTGTGGTAAATACGCTCCGTACGAGTGCGAAGAATTCAGTCCGGTAAATTATTGACTACACCACGTAAATCTGTGTGTTAGACTGAATAAGTGTGGTTTGTTTAGTTTCAGATGAAACTACTGCTGACATGTTCTATGGTGGCAGGAAGTTCCAGAAGTTGGTATGTATGTACCTATCTACATCAGTCATACTTCTGATGAACATAACCTTAACATTCAGTGTTGTGTAAAACTCAAATATTCAGATGGTTAAATCTAGGAGTTTGAGAAGAGGTGAAATGGGGGGTTTGGGTACCTAACACATTAGAAGAATAAAAGTTCATATAGGGTTTTACTTGAAGAATCTGAAGGAGTTTGTCCCTTGGTAAGACTGAGGCATAGATGTGAATATGACATTAAAACGAATTTTATACAGAAATGATATGCAATGGCATGGACTGGATTAATCTGGCTTAGGATAGGAACAGGTTGTGGGAACCCATGAACATAGTAACAATCCTTTGGGTTCCATAAAATGAAGGAAATTTGACTAACTGACAAATTGTTGGCTTTTCAAGGGAAGATTATTCTCCATAAACCTAGTCAGTAAACATCAAATATTATGAAACTCTTGTTTCTGTTAATTTTAGTTAAGGTTAATATTAGAACAATGATTGAAAGAGCATGTCTGTATCATAGTCAACACCAAAAATATCAGCTGAAATTTTCCTAGTCTGGTATTCAAAAAATTAAGGAGAATTTTATGCATTTTGTTTTACACAATTCACCAGTGACAAAAAGTGGTAGCCTCTAACCCTTCACCTACTAGCACATCAGAACGAGTACAAATTTCCATCTGCCACGTATCGCCTCCAAATACCTTCAGTAGTCATGCAATGGTACATCTCAAGGATATTAACCAAATAACATTTGTAATAAATTAATCTGCACAACATTAATTGTCTGTCATGACTAAGGTGTTGTTGAACATGATGCTACATAGTTTGGCATACAGGTACCACTGTTTATAATTAATTTTCCACTCATCGCCCTACTATTTTATGGAATACAGTCTTAGCTACAGACAGCATCATTAAATTCACCACAAATACATCCATACACATGCACACGCAGAGTTTCCAAAAAATCAACAGGTGATGTCACTCACCTTGTTCGCAGAATGTGCCTTTCCAACCTGGCTGACAAACACACACGCCAGCAAGGCACTGGCCATGTCCAGAGCAGTCTGGAACCTGGCAGTCATGCTCTGGGATGTCACACTCAGGACCTTTCCAGCCCTCCTCGCAGTGACACAGTCCGCCACCGTACTTTCCATGGTTAGAGCACAAAACAGGGCAGACACCTGGGCCAATCACAAAGATTATTCAAACAAACAGGTACAAGCATAACTCCTTTAGTCTGCTTGCATACCACATATGTGTTTTCGGTCCCTCCTATCACATTTGTCTTTATCATAGTAGTAGTAGTAGTAGTAGTAATAACAGACAACAAACAATGGTATGACCATGTACCAAAATAAGTTGAAACATGTCATGAATGTGTAAGGTTACCATATTATGGATCCACCAAGTATGAACCAATAGGTTTATTCCTATCAATAAACCAGACATAATCCATGATAATAAAAAAGCAACATGCGTGTTAATGGAAGTTGCAATTCCTAGAGACAGAAGTGTGATCATGAAAGAAGCTGAGAAGATTTTAAAATGTTAAGACCACATAATAGAAATTCAGTGCATGTGGAATTAGAAAACAAAATTGATACCAGTAATAACAGGGGCAACTGGAACTATTTCAAAATTACCCAGACAGTACCTGAGAAACATACTAAGAAAGCAGGAAATAAAGGAACTAAAAAAAAAAAGCCATATTGGGCACTGCACACATACTGTGGAAAAAGCTAATGTAAAAGTACAAAACATATTTCACAGGCAAAATAACATTACATGTAGCACAAATTGTAAATACAGAACAACCACATCACTGTGTACCCTAGAAACATGGTTTGTTTCAGGTATATAATTGTAAATACACTGCATAAATGTGATAACAAAGATAATAATAATGATATCATCTTATTTTATGTTTTCATTTTTTCCTCTGAAGAACTCTTTACATGCAAATGATGGTGTTCTTGTGTCTTACAAATTGTAGCATATGGGGTCTGTTCCAACGTTTCAGGAGAACTTGCTGCCTCCAAATCCTGCATGACTGAATTCAGTTTGACATCCAACTAAACTGAACTCACACATATACAAAATCACATTGATCTTATAATCCTAACTTTTTCTTCCATAAGAACATGAATTCTGCTAACCAAGGAGCTTCACAATTACAAATAAGTTTACACCCACATATAGGGTAATTTCTCAAGGTAAGGCCAGTTTTGACAACAGACTTGAGGCAACAGCTTGAAACCAAAGTCTCTGGTTGTGATTACTGCCTATGGTAGCCAAGTGGTTAAAAGGCACCCTGTGTTCTACCACTCAGAGACTGAGATCTATGGATGAAATACCACATGGGACACAAATGTATGTATTTTGTTTTACTTTATTTGTGCTGTCCAATGTATGTACAGACACTCCAACAGACTTATTTCACATTTGAGAAACCCTACTTCATGTCTAGAAATAATTACAAACCTGATCAATGGAAGGTAGTGCACCACATTCAATTGCAGGGCCAATGGATCACACAGCAATTTCTTGGATTGTAAAGTTAAATACACGTCACGTAAGAGATAATGAGTTTGCATGCTGTACAGACATTAAACACATCAGCCATCTCCAAATCCTTGACGTTCAGTTCCAAACTGACTAATGCCAGCCAAAACAATTTATTTTCCTTCAATGTAAAAGACAGAATAGCTAACAGAGTTAAATTATGAAATCTTTTAACGGTTATGATCAAACACTGCTTCTGGAAAGAAAATAAATTTGCAGAATTTAGACACATTTTGTTGAAGAATGGCTAATGTAGGTTCTATAGTAACTGGATAATATAGGTCCTGATATAACTGGGTAATGTAGGTTCTGTTGTAACTGCATAATTCAGGCCCTCTTGTAACTGGACAACCTGAATTAGCTGTGATCCCAGGACAGTATTAATCAAAACACTGTATCATGTACGATGTCTAATGCACACTCTATGGGGAGGAGTGTGTTATGGTACATTCCATGCCTTAAATTAATACCACATGTGGTCCAGTTACGTATTCATATGCTACAAAAATACTGATCTTTAATTACTAAAAGTTTCAGTAATGAAAGAGATAGAGGATAAATTTAAATCAGCAGTGCTCTGTACAACTGAATCCCTTGCTTAATAGCAACATCATGGATTTAATGACATAGATTTTGTAACTACGTAATAGGAACATGAAACATGATGCTATTGGAAGGGTGACACAGGGGTGTATATGAAATGCTGTTAAAAGCTATTGATGGAATGAAGCTGTATGTTGTAACAGGATGACGACTCAAATCATTCTAATTAACTGCCCTATGCAGTGATCTACGAACCTGTGCCCCAGTTTCCAGAGTTAAATTAACAGAGGGTATCCTGGAATATATTTTAGATTTTTTCTAAATGTATTAAAACTGCAATAAACATATAATCTGTTGTAATTTTTAAGGCATAAAAAGCAAATTGATATTGTATTACTTTCATGTGTCTGATGAGAGCACTTATGATTCTCTGATAACCATTTAGGGAAAGATAATCTGCCCCCTTGGTACCCCAAAATCATATTATTAATAAAAATACATTGTTTAAAAAGTAGATGGATGTTACATTATCTAAGAGCGCTAGTTATTATCTAAAACAATACAACGTAAGTCTCACTTTCACTCAGATTTACATGCATGTGGACACCAAACCTTTATAGTAGGGATATCGTTTGTCCAAATGTGTGACTGAACTTTTTCAATATTACCTTCAGTACCTCAAGGCATATGTTGCTACAGTAATGCACAATCCGACCACAACTGTATCATTCCATATACTCTCTAGTTCATTAAACACTGATTACCCTACCTTCTGAGCAGGAACCAAAAGCCTCATTAAAAAAGAACAATAATAAAAAATCAGAAAAGATACTCACTCTTGGAACAGTCGATGCCTTCATATCCATCGATACAATCACATTTACCGAGATAGCATGAACCATGCCCACTGCAATCATTGGGGCAAGCTGTGGAAACGCCTTCAGCTTCAGCAACAACTAGTGTCACCTGGTGAGGCCTTAAGTCATCATTGTACACCGACAGAAACCATCGCCCGGTATCCAAGTACTGCAGAAGTGTGACGTTTACCAGCATCATGACACTCCCACTTACTCCTGTCCCAGCAGACCGTTTACTGATGTTGTGTTCCTGCGCTTCCATATTTTGGTTCTTCCCATGTTCCCCATGAAGCTTTCTTTGTTCTTCACTTTCCTGCATTCTTCCTTTTGTTTTCCTTTGTACAGAATGCGACACTTTATGACTACTTGCATTTGAAAGCAAATCTTTGGCGTTATGCGTGTCCTTATGTTTTCTTAATTTCACGTATGTCGTTGAAGTAGTCTGCAATCCTTCACCAGCGGCCTCCAAATTGTCTTCCTGGCTCTCTGGACTTTTTTCTAGATGATTGTGATTCACAATGAAGGGTGGTGGTGGAATAACATGCAGTGTTTCTGAACCAGCTGCTATCCTATGATCACGCCACTTTTGTGTAGTTGAGGTCGTAAAACTCACAGCAGATACTGATGAGACGTGAGGGGAACGAAAATGCATCAAATCATTGTCCATTGCCATAGGATCTAACGAGGTCCCACTTGCTGTGATATAGGATAAGCCAGAAAGAGATCGCTTTAATCTGTGGTCAATTCGGCCTCCTTTGACAAACTCTACAAAGTCATACTGGGTCACACTTGGTGCAACATTTCGACGACCATACACGGCAAAATTGGCACCCCAGGGTAGGGTGAAATTTAGGCGTATGAATGCTGGTTCCTTGTTGCGGAACTCGGAATTCCAGAACTGAAATGGAGGGATCGTAGTAGAATATGGGACACCAAGTTCTCTCATTTCCAACACCGCAGGCCACTGTTGCTGTTGCTGCTGCTGTTGGCTCTGCTGCTCAATCTGCTGCTGTTCCGAAGTGTCACGGTGCCCACCGCTGACACCACTTGGCAATCTGTTGGATGTGTTGGGTCCACTGGAGTGCACAGCAGTACTTGTTGGGAGTGATTCTATCAACACAAAAGAGTTGGGGAATTCTGAATAAGCATGCGTAATTTCTTGCTCCCGTGGCGTTGTAAATGAGATCTGCGCCCTTCTGGGATATTAAGCAGCGTAGAATGGTAGTCTGTCACCGCCGTTTCGAGACATCCTATCGGCCCCATCTTCTAGGGTCAATCACTCGCTTGAAGATGAGACCAATGGGTTAAACACCCATACATTGGTTTTTAAAAAAACTACATTTCCACGCTGCGTAAAATCCCAGAACAGCGCAGATCTCTAGAAGAGGCATGTGGTCACAAACGTTAACATAATAAAATTCAGCTTAATATTGAAATATATGAAGAGTGGAGCACAGTTTTCACAGACGTCTTCCCACATTCATGTTTGCTTCTGTAAGTTCCCACCTTTTGTAGTTCAGCTTCCCTGACTTCGATAAAGCAATTATCACCCACGTGAATAAGCTGTAACCAAGTAACTACAAGGGACGAACACCAACGCGAGATGGTAACAGTTGACGATTCCAAGCTTCTGGAATGTGACATTGTGTGGATGGGGGCAGTAGTTACCGAAGTTTCGAAAAATCGTAGAGTCTTAATCTTCAGAGTCAATCTGGTGTCTTCTTGGATTACAACCCTTCAGAACACCGGCAACTATCTACCCAACGACAAAGCTTCACACACACACGCACACGCACGCACGAACACACGCACACACACATACACACACACAGACTGGAATCATCAGGATTACCACCGCGAGAACTCGAATCTCGCAAGGTAAAAGTTGCTAAGCCCATAATTCCCTACTTTTAACGGAAATAAGCCCCGCTAATTACAAAAAACAATGTTTTAATATCGTCTTCATTAAGGCCCCATAACTGGACCCCATTCTAATCCAGACGAAGTTCACACTCGAAGATCCATCCTAATCCCTTCCACATGTCATTCAAAACAACAATCTCTTCTTTTCAGGTTTTCTGACAAAATTTTTGTATGCATTTATTATCAGCACCAAACATACTACATACCTTGACCATCAAACCGTGCTTATTAACAATAATAACATTCCCAGTGCAAATTATGCAGTCCGTTATTAGGCATTTTCTACCGTCTAATTACATTGTCTTTTAGATCGAAACAACCTCCTGAACATCGTCAACTTAAATATTCTCAATCTTTAATGTGCCCTTAGAGCTAAAAAAAATAAGTTTTACACTCATTGAGGAAAGAAACGTAGAGTTATTTTTGTACATATTTTGTTTAAATGTGACATGCTGTTACAGGACAGGACACCAATACAATTACATAATTTCCTACTATATTCACCTTCAGTGGGGGCCTGTGATGACGTCAGATCTCTGGGTTCCTCGTCTTGAGCGACCGCCTTCGCATCCTCTACAAGAATGCAGCTGGTGCTGTCCATTCCAGGACGCATGGAACTGACAGCTTCGAATAAGAACAAAAAAAAATCACACTAAATATTTATTTGAAAGTTATAGGGACTGGTATGTTTTTTTGGGATGGTTACAAAAGTGTTTATGCAATAACCATATTAATCAAGTATTTAACCCTCTGTCGGTCGCAACCCTAATACGAACGCAGTTGGGTGAATGTAGCGGTGAGATACTTTGTAGGTTTCTACTAAAAGAAAGGTTCGGAATTTTATGAACACAACTCTAGATTATTCAAGAATGCATCTGATAAGGAACCTGAAGCATCGCCACTAAGCGAAATTTCTCAAGTCCGTCTCCGTCAGTACCCTACAGTTCTTTCAGACTTAATGCTACACCGAAGCGCTCCAGCAAAATAGTGAAGATTGATGAAAGCTCTCATATTAATTTCGTCTGCGAGTTTGGCATCACTTTCGCTGTTGAACTTAGGTTGGATAAAAATATCCTGATTTACGTGCTGAACAATGTTATCTAAAATTTCATGTGTAATGAGACAGTAACATGTATTGAAGCGCGTAGCGGCTTTCCTTGCTTGGCTAACCCAGGGTAATTATTTTTCAGAATATTTTTGCCACCCGCGTCGAATGTGTATACAGCTTTTTACCTACCCAACTTCGTCTTGTCTTTTCCAACGAAAACATATATCAGTAGCGTCAATTTCAGTGCAGCGATAATAATCCGACGTAGAATCTTCTGCACAATCCCGAGTCACGTTCTCCCTGTTCCACATAATTATCATCGCATTTCTTCCCGTCATCAAAGCCGTCATCACTTATACCATCAGACAATATCAATGCACAAATACGCTTCTCATCCTCTGCATTACTTGGATACAAGCAATCCATAAAGGGCGCCAGAAACTAAGACCGCGGTAGTAACGCGGACGGTATCGCTGTATCTCTCGGATACAGACTACCAAATACAGCCAAAAGAATGCGGTTAGGAGCAAGAAAACCACTCCGCAGGCTTCGAAGAGGCAACGTTTGTAGCTACTCTGAAGTACGAGTGCATTTATTGCATATCCAAAGAAACAAATGAGCAAAAGTGTATCCGACAGATACACAGGGACAGGCGGGGGGTTAATTACGAACTGTCTGAAGAGAATTTAGTTGAGTAATATGCCGATGAAGTTACGACATGTTATGACATGGCGCATGCGCGCACGGTAACAAAGGCGTATATACTGAGCCTCACCGAGCAAAGAACAGGCTGTTAATGGTTCGTGCTTTAGCGGCTGTTTCAACATGGCAACACACATGAAGAGGTGGGATTTGAAACTGTCATGCCGATGTTTGAGAAGAATAACTGACTTCCGGGAAGTGACCCGGTGTAATCTCGTAGATATCTACAAAAGTTTCGAAAGACTTTGCTGTCTGCATCTTCAGGGTTGTCACCTTAAAGGAGGCAAAAAGTTTTCCGAGACGATAAATTTCTACCAAACTACACGATTTCATATATAATGCGACATTAATCTTCTAACTTACTCTATGGAGCAGTCCTTCTTGAGAAGCTAATCGGTTCTCAGGTAGTCAAGAAATTCCCTGCATTTTATGGAACCCGATGGTTCACTACCGCTTTCACAAGTGCCCGTTTTCTATCCACCTGAACCACATCGACCCAGTCCATGCCCCACATCCCACTACCTGAAGACCCATTTTAATATTATACTCCCATCTACGCCTGGGTATTTCAAGCTGTCTCTCTCTCCCTCCCTCAGGTTTTCCGACCAAAATCCTGTTTACACCTATCCTGTACCCCATACGTGCTACATGCCCCATCCAACCCATTCTTCTCGTTTTATCACCCGAACAATACTGGGTAAGGAGTACAGATAATTAAGCTCTTCATTATGTAGTTTCCTCCACTCTCCTGTTACTCACTTTTAGGCCCAAATATATTCCTCAGCACCCTATTCTCAAACACCCTCAGCGAACGTTCCTCCCTCAATGAGAGCGACCAAGTTTCATACCCATACAGACAATCTTCAGCATCTTAAAACTCTACAGTAGCTTGTGGGCACAGTATATCTGCCACACCTTCAAATCACGTGGTCTTTTAAAAGGCTGAATGCAACAAATTAATAGAGACAGACTCAATACACAGTGTGCAGCAGCAGCAATATGATCGCCGTGCCTCAGCGGCAACTTCACTGCCAGGTGCTCTTGGCGGGTCGGTCTACATGATCTTTACAGGCGTTTCTCTTCGCACATAATCATAGTTTTTGCTAGCGGGTTTTTAGAGTGGCAAGATACACTGCAAAATGAAACAACACTTTCCGTATTAAATTTAATACCCTTCTTCATAACTACATGGCGTCAGAACCTAGAAGGCCCTAATAGTGCTACCACCGTCATCAACCCACATTCCACACTGTAGCAGGTAATCAGGATTGACTGCTACCGCTTAGTAGGAGACATGTCGATAATGGACATATAGTCTAACGACAGGTCCGTAGCCTAATCTCTAATGAGTACTCCAGACAGTGCAACATAGTGCTTCTTCTTTCAATTTATGCTGTTGTCTCCTTAAGATCATTCAATAGCTACTTACGTCTCTTTCCTCTTCTTCCCGTCCCCTCCATCTTTCCTTCAGTAACGTGTCTTAGAAAGCGGTTCATGCGGAAGATGTGACCAATCTAGATAGCTTTCCCTCATTTTATTGTACGTATGATACTCCTTTCCTACTCGACTCTATGTAATACTTCTTCATTTTTCACACTATCGGTCCGACTGATCTTCTCCATTCTTCTCCAGCACCACATTACAAAACGTTTATGGTATTTATGATCTACTTTCCTTTCCTCAGATTTGGAGCCTCAGCACTATTCAAAGCCATGATCCAAATTAACATTTTACTTGTTTCCTCCTTAAATTTAAGTCCCATTTGCTGGTGAGAAGAGTATTCTTTTTGAAGGCAGTGTGTTCCTGCGGGAAGTCGATAGTATAGAAACCCACACCTGTGTCAACAAATCTGTCATCGTTGTGGGAACCTCACGCCTTACCTACATATATAATTATGTGTTAAGGGAGTCCATGCTTATCAAAAACACTGAATCCATAATGTGACGCCCTGTTGTTTACGATGAGGCTTCTTTTACGCACACACACACAAACACACGAGGGGTGCTGATAAGTCCCTAGCCCGACCTAATTCCCGATGTCATAGGATGGAATCGATAGTGTCGTTGAAAAGAGGGGTATGTTCATGTGCCGAATTGCAAGTCTTTTCTTGTTACAGAGGCTGAAAGGAAGCATGTCAGGCGACGCGAGTGGTTTCAACAACATGGAGGCGCGAGCTGCCATCAAGTTTTTTTTTTCCTGCAAGGCAAGGCGCCGAAGGAAATTCACGCCATTCTGACAGAAACATTAGGGGAATATGCACCACCGTATTCCACCGTCAAAAACTGGGTGGTCCAGTTTAATCGTGGTGATTTTTTCATCTGTGATGCACCTCGTCCTGGACGACCCAAAACAGTGACCAATCCGGAGATTATTGATAAAATTCGTGAGCTGATCTTGGAAGCCCGCCGTGTTTCGGCTAAACCAATAAATGAGTAACTGGGAATCTCACGTGAGCGGGTTGGATCCATCGTTCATGAAGATTTGGACATTCGGAAGCTCTCCGCGAAGTGGTTCACGAAATTCCTGAACGCGGATCAAAAACGTCAACGGTGCCAGTCGTCTGAGCAACTTTTGGATTTTTTTTGCGCGATCCAAATGATTTCCTGTCGCGATTTGTGACCATGAACGAAACCTGGTTATATCACTATGACCCAGTCGCAAAGCAACAATCAATGGAGTGGCGGCATAGCGGCTTACCCTGCCCCCCCCCAAAAAAAATTCCGAGTGCACAAAATCCGCTGGAGAAATTCTCGCCTAGATTTTTTGGGATCAAGATGGCATCGTCCTCACTGATTATCTTCCAAAGGGCCAAACTATCAACGCGGAGTATTACTTATCTCTGCTGGTGTAATTGAAGGACATTTTGAAGAAAAAACCTCGCGGAAAGGTCACCAAAGGGGTCTTGTTCATGCACGACAGTGCCTCGGCTCACCGGGCACTTGAAACCCAGAAGAAACCGGTCTACTTGGACTCCCATTGTCTTGATCACCCACCATATTCTCCGGATCTGGCCCCGTCGGACTACCACCTGTTCCCTGGATCGAAAAAAAAAATCGAAATGTCGCCATTTTTCGCCAGACGCGGAAGTCATTGCTGCCGCGGAGACCTGGTTGGACGGATAACCTTCTTAATTTTTTTTAGTGGCTTGCAAAAGTTAGAGCAATGGGCTAAGAAGTGTATTGAGCTTCGTGCGGAGTATGTTGAATAAATCTCGAGTTTGGTAGCTGTAGCTTGTTTCCTTCCTGGCCGGGCTAAGGACATATTAGTACCCCCTCGTATATATATATATATATATATATATATATATACACACACACACGAGGGGGTGCTAATAAGTATCTAAGATATGTAACTTGTCATTTGTACTCGTACTAAAAGTATTCAGCATTTTGTATTATACGCATTACTCTGTGCGAAATTTCCACTCCATAACTTTTTACTGCTATTTTGTATGGGTTAGAACCTAGGTATTTCATATTAGGGGAATAAAAAATACTAAAGGGTGTTTAGGAAGATATTTGGGGCCTGAGAGGTAGGAAATTGGAGGGACAAGGAGAAAACTGCATAGTGGTGAGCTTCATAATTTGTACTTCTCATCAGATCATATTATGGTCATAAAATCAAGTTGACACGAGGAGTGGGGAATCTTGAACGTGTACATTTCTTTGGGTTCCATAAAATGAAATGTGAATAGCTGAGAAATTAGTACTGTACTCAGTGGAGTTACTTGTTGAGTTCCACCTACTTTAATAAAGTAATTCTGCTGATTCCATCTTACGTCATCCCATTCTCCAATTTTCCGTTGCTGCCGTCGCATGTGATTGCATTCACACTGTTTTTTTCGACTTGTATTTCGAATAATTTTAGAAATTTTGTTTAGTGTTTACGTGAATAATTTACGATGCGTCATTGTTCACGTTAATACTCTACAGAATCTGTTACCGAATTATTCATACTTTATGTAGTTAAAAATGCACATTACCCGTAGTGTATAAAAAACTAGCCTTTAATAACTTCCGATAATCCGGCAACACTTCCTTCCGGATGGTGCCGAGCAATCTGAAGTCTGAGAGTATTAAGTAAATAAGGACGTAAATACACATGAGTGTATGTGATAAGCAGAATATGCATAAATATATATACACATAAATAAACATGCACTGTCTGCATGCGGGAACCTGCTAGCCGCCACAATTTCAGTCGACACGTTTAATCAATAAAGCACCACATGGAGATGTTCCGCCTCCAAAACAATTTCGCAAAGCTAATGTACTAGACAAAGAACTGAGTGAGGGCAAGCGCCTTGTTTGCACCTTTCAATATGGAACACTGCAGGGATCTTCTCTGAATTTCTGCCTCTCTCTCTTTACGTGTAGCAAGTAACAGACAGACAGATGATTAGGAGCTTATTATGGTGTGTTGCCCTGTTCTGTCTTCTGTCTGTCGGCCGGGAAACTACTGCAACTGTGATTAGTGGCAGTTGTGGTTAAGGTCGCTTGCTGCTCTCCTGCAAACTCTTGTCTAGTTGCGGCAAAGCGCGCGTAAATCAGGGATGGGATTTGTTCTGCATCCTCTATCTTCTCCTCTGTGTCTGACTGACAAACTCTCTACAAAGCATGCATCTGTGCTTCCTGTCTCTTTCCTTCACTTGTGCCTATCCCCAACCAAATACTTCTCTTTCTCTCTTACTGCGATATCCACACAGTCGCTCATACACCCCCCCCCCCCAACCTTGCTTGTAATAAGACAAAATCCCTGGTGCAGAAAATATAGAGCTGCATTCATGTTACGGAATGGACATTCTGGAGCCTCTGCAAGTGTTTATCTCAAAGGAACACATCCTAACTAACGCATAACAAAGCCTCCCTTATTAAAGCAAATCCTGTAAATACATAAATGGCCAATCTAAGCATCAACCATCGCCGTCCTGTGTTTTTCATGTTTTGTTTTCTAGTAATCACAAGATTAAAAAACAACACGTTACCCTTCTATACTAAATGAACTAATTTCATCAAGCGAATTAAAGCAAAAGTTCCTAATACACGCAAAAAATTATTCAACCTTAAACCGAGTGGTCTTTCTGACAGACACGTCCTCTGCTCTCTGTGAGTTATCAACCAGAACATACGCTATATTTCAATGACCAAGGTTTCCGGTGGTACTCCTCAATTCTAGTCTTGGTACGCGAATCGCACATTGCACTGTATGCTTATCATGCAACCCTGCCAAAAAACCAACTTCAAAACTTTTCGCAAAAAAAAAAAACTCCTCCCAACGAGTTCGCACATTATTCACCATACTGCCTTCCCAACATAAAGTTCATCCAAAAAGCTCAACTTCTGTCCCCTGCTGCACAATCCCAACGGTCCACTTTCCATCGAATTACCTTCTTCTCATCCCTACGTTTTTACCTTGCTACCATCCCACATTCACCAGAAGGACGAGCGGGCACTGTCTGAGAACCTTCAGAGCAGTAAACTTGCCTCACCCCCCCCCCCCCTTTACAAAAAGTGGTAATTACTTCCCGGAATCCCCCCCTTTTTTTTTACCCCCTCTATTTTTTTTCCACCTTCAAAACCCACAACAAGAACCAGGAACATGGTAAA
>Ga0123354_10007518_pt1 | contig 16415 bp, 5 predicted proteins | sample TergutLab28metaG_2_FD_97872 | JGI IMG/M metagenome (GOLD analysis project Ga0123354, IMG submission 97872) | Labiotermes labralis P4 segment gut microbial communities from Petit-Saut dam, French Guiana - Lab288 P4 | ecosystem: Host-associated > Arthropoda: Insects > Digestive system > Gut ...
GCATTTATGCTTCAGTTTTTTAAAGAAATCCGGATGTACCTTGTCGAAGTGCAACTTAAAGTTTTCCCACTCTTCATCTACACTCAAATTGTTGGTGATAATTTCCTCGATTTTTGTCAGCGATTTTTTCATGATAAGCTGATTTTTAGCAGCTTGCGCGCTAATTTCCATACCACCCATTACATCACCTTATCACTCAACTTATTAATAATCAAAATGAGATTATCAATTTGCTCCTGCTGCTTCTTAATGATTTCATTATAGCTCCCATCAGCACTTTCCGATTTCAACATATTTCCGGTTCCTGTCAGCAACCACTCCAACGAAATATCGGGAAATACTGTAAATATATTTTCGATTGTCTTCGAATTTAAGGGTGTATTTTTGGCTTTTCCTCGAAAATTTGCCGATGTGACACCTACTTTATTAAAAAAATCTTCCTTAATAACTCTTTTGTGTTCAGCTAATAACACGACTCTTTCCTTAATTGTTGAAAATTTATTTTCCATTTCTCTGTTTGTAATGTAATTTTATTTACTTTTGCGGCGTGATTATCTCACAAACGCGAAAGCAAAATTACAAAAAAAATGAAACAACAAACAAAATAAAAAAAATAATGGAAAAAATCAGCCCACACATAACATATATAGAGGCCACCCACAGCCAAACCGCCATCAAATACAGAAAAGAGAATATTCCCAACGACCAACAGTTAGCAGCCATGCGACTAATTGCAGAAAAGGTCTTCGAACCGGTGAGAGCGCATTTTAAAACACCCATCGCCATTACCTCTTTTTTTCGGTCCAAACAAGTCAATGCTTTGGTGGGCGGTTCCATAAACTCCCAACACACAAAAGGAGAAGCCATGGATATAAACGCTGCCGTATTGGGTGGAGTAACCAATGCTGAAATCTTCTCCTACATTAAAAACCACCTCCTTTTCGACCAATTAATTTGGGAGTTTGGAGACGACCAAAACCCAAATTGGGTACATGTTTCCTACAAAAACACCGGAAACAAAAGACAAATCCTAAAAAGCAAAAGAAATGGACATAACATAAAATACGAACTATGGATTGGATAACACTGATAACAATATCAATAGCGCCCCTCACCGCCTTAGCTGGCTGGTTGGCAGGCAGGCGCAAACGCAGCAACGACTTCTTGCATAAAATGCAGGAATCTATTAACAAATTAGTATCTGAGAATACAAAATTACTTGACGACATACTTACCGTAAAAAAACAAAATATTGAGTTGTTGATTCAAAACGAAGCCATGCGAAAAAAATTAGCAGTTTTAGAAGAACAAAATGTACAATTCAAAGAAGAAATTACGGAATTAAACAGCAAACTACAAAACGTAAAAACAATAACCCGTACTAAATAAAAATTAGGAGTAGCAAAAAACAAGAAAAAATGAAAAAACCAATCATTCTATTCATCTTATTAACGTGCCTTATCAACTCATGCCAAACAATACGCTATGTTCCTGTAGAAAAAACCACCGAAACCAAAACCGAAATCATCGAAACAATTCGCGACACCACCATCTACCTCCCACCCGACCAAGCCACCATAAAAGCTCTCTTAGAATGCGACAGCGCCGGACAAATCCTGATAAAACAGATAAAAACCTTACAAGGCAAACTCAACGCCAAAGTCAACATCCGCATCCAAGACAATACCATCATTGCAGATTGCATCTGCGATAGCCTCAACATCTACCTACAACTCAAAGACCGCTACCAAACCACCACCACAAACACAACAGAAACAAAACTAATGTGGATGGAAAAAGAACTGAAATGGTGGCAGAAAATGTTAGTATGGGTAGGGGTGTTTTCTTTACTTGCTATTGTAATAATCACATTACTAACCCTTAAAAAACGAATCTTTTAACAAAAAAACAAAAAGCCCTCGCGAGGCAATAAACAATTATTAACATTAAAAAACTTATTTATGAAATCATTTTTAATTCCGATGGATTTTTCATCGAAAAACGAGGAGCATGTGCAGATATTGCAACAAGCCCTAATCGCATTAGGTTATGCAACAGATAATTTATTTTCAAGCAGTTCGTTTGATAACGTTGTCAAAGGCGTAACACAATCCTTTAAAGCCGACAATGCTTTGCCGGCAACAAACAACATAACCGCTGAAACAATTAAATTGCTCAATTCCCAATTGGAAGAGTTATACAGGGTTTGCGGAGAACTCAAAGACGATTATGGAATGCCAATTGAAGGCGCTGTGATAATCGTTTCCGAAACCAAATATGATGAAACGACACAAATAATAGGAACCGGAACAAGTTTAAGCGATGGCTCCTACCGTGTTTATCTTGATATTCCGGAAGAAGCTCTTGGCAAAAACGGATTATTGAAAATCAAAATGAGTATTCATGTTGATATTACACAGAATAACGTACTTAAACTCGGAAAAGATAACCTGCTCATTCAGGATAAGGAAAACATTTTTAACTTTTCATCTGATAATTTCATGTACCAGGGAAAATCTGTTTTCCAATCATTACTTGATAAACTTTCTTATTATGGATTAACCGGTATTGTAAAAGACCCAAATACTCCTCCTTCTCCGACTTTAGTATCGAAAACTGTTGAGAATTTAGTAAACATCGGCGCTGCTACTGGTATCGAAATTGAAACCTTAATGAAATTGGTTTTTGCAGATGTGCTGGAAGACAAAGTAGCAAAATATAACGATGGTGGCAATCCCATCCCTCCCTATCCTTATCCTGAGCTTGATAGAGCAACCTTCTTTGCTTTTCTTTATCAGGAACTCCCTGTAAATACTGTGTTATTTAATGAGGAGGTGCTCCAATATAATGAGAACGATTGGGGTGATTATCAGGATAAAATTACCGAGCAGGTAAATATCGGCTTAACGCTAATGACAGAGGAAACACTACACAATGCACTACTAACAGCTTCTAAAACCTACATTATTGATACACCTAATAATACATGGATTGATACGAACGTAAGCTTAATTATGAGCAAAAGAGAAAATGTTCTCATGAATTCTCCATTACTCGAAGGCGAGGTTACACTTTCCGAAATAATTGACGAAGCAGATACTAATTTATCTCTTAATCAAAAAAGGGAAATTGCCAATCTGTTTGTTGCTAACATTAACGATTTCAGCGCTTTTATAGACCTCCTGGATAAAGAGGAAAACCGCAATCTATATGGCACCACTATTATTGACAAGTTGATATTCACTTTCCAAATCAGTCAAATCACACGAAATCACCTCCCTTCGATCGGTCTCATTAAAGCTAAATATCAAACCATATATAATATGCTTGGTATTCGTATTTTAGCCACCATTCCTAAAGAATATTGGCTATCCCATTTAAGCATGTACAATACATATCCTTCTGATTTTAAAAATATTGAAGACTATGTAGAATTTATTTACAATAATATCCAAAAACTTTATCCCGAAATGGCGACTATTGAAAATATAGAATCATCTGCAAATGGAAAATTTAACTATATAACAGAAATTAAAACCGTTTTGCTGGAAAATAAAGATTGTGATATTCTTACCAATAAGATTGAGGACTTTACAATTAATTCCAACTTGGAAAACAATCCTCAGTTCATGGAAGAATTTAGAACCGTTCAGCGTGTACACCGCATATCTCCTTCACCAGAAGTAACAGCAACACTGTTAGATAACAATATTACCAATGCAGCGCAAGTTTATTTCATGGGTAAAGACAAGTTAACAGCCACATTTAGTGAATCGCTGTCTGCCGCTGAAATTGACAACGTTTATGCCATGGCAACTGCCCGATATGCAAACGCATTAATTGCCTACACCAATTTGAACAACGCCTTTAACAGCAATAACCCCTACGCTTTACCTCAGTACGACATTCAATATTATATTGATAACTTGATTGGCGACATTCCGAACATTGCACAATTATTCGGAGAACAAGATCACTGTGAATGCGACCACGATTCTTCAGTATTTAGTCCGGGTGCATACTTAGCCGACCTGCTCCTGTTTTTAGATGAGCAGAGTGCGAAAGATAATGCAACAGAGGAAAAAAAGAGCATCTTAGAATTCCTGAAAGACAGAAGGGCTGATATTAGCAAAATCATACTCGACAAACAGAATACCCAAACCATGCTCCCTTATATTGATTTGGTTAATGAAATATTGGAAGAAGTTGTAATTAAATCGGCTGACAGCACATTTGTACGAGACCCTAAAACCTGCCAAAGCAATTTGAGCACGGAAGAATTATTAGCAGCCCCCGAACACATTCTGAAATCAGCGAGCAAAGGTACCGCTTACGATGTGTTAAAAAGAAGTATGTATCCTATGTATGCTCCCATCAATCTTGAGCAGATGGAAAGCCGCGCCTATCTTTCCAAAATGGGCATTGCACGTCACGATTTAATGAATACATTCGGAAAAGAGATTGACAATATAACAGATGCAAATATTGCTGCTGAATATTTCGGCTTAACCAATCTCGACCAACTTGTTATCACAGCAGCATCAAATTATACTTTATCTGAAAGAAATGAGGCTTGGACTAAAACATTGGGTACGGGAAATACTGTTATTCCGATGGGTGTAACAGAATTTATGCAAAACACCGCTCTTACTGCCCATGAGGTTTTAGATATTATTGCAGCCACATGGACAAAACTAACCGGCCAAAACATTACAGAAGATTGCTCTTTTAAAGACAAAAACATTACTTCTACTCCTGCCGGTTTCGACCGTGCCCACCGCTTCATCCGCTTATGGTGTAAATCTGAATGGAAAATGTGGGAACTGAACCTGATGTTGTTTAACAGTACTATCACACATTATGTAAATGAAAACACAGATAACCTGAACAATCTCGCACTACGTAATCTATACCTGTTTAGCCAACAGCAAAAAGAGCTCGGTTTATCTTGTGATAGCTTGGTCGCTTTCTATGGAAAAATCAACGCCTTTAATATGTATGAAAACGGAAAACTACAACCCTGCCTGTACGATAAACTGTTTTTAAATACGGCTGTGGAAAATCCTGTAAATGAACGCTTGGCAGATGTCAAAAAAGAACTAAGCTCTACTGCAAATACAACAAATAAAACTATTACCGGAGCTGATGACGAATTAGTTGCCGCCTGCCTCTCTATCAGCAAAAAAGATTACGATCTACTAAAATTGCTGTACCCACAAGCAAAAAACATAGAATACCTAAGCTATTTATACCGACATGCTACTTTCGCTAAAAAATTAAAAATATCAATCCCCGAACTCTTAACAATATTGAAAATGAGAGGAACACCTATTACAGAGGTTTATACCATAAGCGAAGTAAATGAAGTAATGGCAACCGTGCAATTGATCAAGGAGAGCAAAATCTCTATCTTTGAGTATGAATATCTTACCAAATATGGACATGGTATAAGCACAATATCCGATGAAGCTAAAGAATATGCTCTAACCAATGAACAATTAGAAGAATATGTTAAAACTCTTCGTGATGGGTTATCGCAAAAAGAAACTCTCGAAGAAGTTACCTCACAAGAAGAAAATACTGAAGAATTTGAATCTAATAGCACTATTGCCCTTCGGAATCTTATTGCCGAATTATTCAACCTATCGTCAGATATTGTAAAAACCTATCTGAAATACCCTGTAAATGGAGTAGAAACCTTATCGGATATTCTCCTTAACCTGATTGAATCCTATAATGACCTCAATTCATCAGGGGGTACAGAAGAAACCATTTCTAAAAAAATCTACAAAATCCTGATTTTATTACACAAAGCTTCTTTATTTATAAAGAGAAACAATATAACGCCGGATCAATTTGAAACGTTATTAAAAATTCAAAACAGATTAAAATTCAATTGGTTAGCTTTTAGAACAGACAATACTGAACAACCGCTCCCTATTTCTATTACAGGAAATCCTCTTTTGCTTACCTTGCAAGATTTTTTGAATTTAAACAGTATTATGATTTTGCATAAATCATACGGAATAATTGACAACGGGATTGACAACGGATCGCAACAAGTAAGGTCACTTTTCCTTGCAAAAACATTATTAGATCTTTTACTCAACTGTGCAAACGAAAACGAAGGAAACCCTACCAGCAGCGCATTTATCTCCAACCTGTGCAAAATAACAGGATGGGATACTCCTGATTGCACTGCCTTGATTGAAACGCATGGTTTTGGGTTTAAATACAAAGACTTCTACAAAGCATCCTCATATACCAAAATACAACGCTGTATGGAGATGCTCAACAGAATGAATGTACCTACAGGTACAATTATCGGCATCTCAAACAGTATGGGCTGGAAAAAACGAAACATTACGGAAAGCGAAGAAGTTGCACAAAATACAGCAATAAAAAACGCACTAAAAGCGAAGTACGATATCAAAACATGGCTCAAAGAATTGGCAACCATACAAAAACCAATCAGAGAAGCCAAAACCAATGCTCTGTCATCCCATTTGATTGCCGTTTCAAGAAGAAAATCCGCTAACCCAATTCAAGATAAAATTGACTTGTATAATATCTATTTATTAGACCCCGAAATGAGTGCCGATATGAAAACATCTCGCATTGTACAAGCAACTTGCGCCGTTCAACTCTTCATGCAACGTATTTTCCTCAACTTGGAAAATCTAAGCGAACTCAGTTTAAAAGAAGAGCAATGGAAACAGTGGGAGTGGATGAAACGTTACCGCCTGTGGGAAGCCAACTTCAAAGTGTTTCTCTATCCCGAAAACTTCATTGAGCCTGAACTCAGAGATGATAAATCGCCTTTCTTCAAAGAGATGGAAGATGAACTCAACCAAAGCGATATCACAGAAGAACATGTAGAAACGGTCTTTGTTAACTACTTGCAAAAATTACACGAAGTTGCCAATTTAACGGTAGTGGGGCTATACAATGAAGATATCCCCGAAAATCAAAACGCAATTCTGCATGTAGTGGGCAGGAGCCGATCAACACCTTATCAGTATTATTACCGCAATTTCAATCAATCAAGCAAAGCATGGTCGCATTGGGAAAAAATTGAACTTGATATTAAAGGAGAAGTAGTGGTTCCGGTGGTTTATAAACGAAAACTACATCTCTTTTGGATCAGTACTATGGAGAAAACATTTAATAATTCCATAAGTGAACTGGTAAGAGACTCTATTAACTATACTGAAATACAGTTGGAGTGGAGTGTGTTGAAAAATAAAAAATGGTCCCCCGTAAAAGTTTCCAAGAAAAAATTAGTACAAAAGAACCATCGCCCCGTTATAAATTATTCATTGGTTGCTCAGTGTGCAAATAATGAAATAGAATTCCGTATTTATAGGTATGGGTATGAAAACAGAACTAATCCAGTTGACTATTATTCAAATGGTAAATTTTTGGGAGCCTTTTATTTTAATGGAAACACATACGGTTCCATGTCTCATATTGATGATTTTGGTGATACGGAAACCGCTATGTTAGCATCCTTTGATAGCATTACAAATGATATGAGCATAGATACAAAGCCTGAAATCCAAGTATCAACACCTAATAGTGTTTGGCCAAGATTCGCTCATTTTCGCGCTTCACGTTTATATCCAATGAAGGAAAATAATGCAAATGAAATATATTTAACCACTTACAATAACACACCACCTTGTAGGAGATTAATAGGTTCAATAAATCAAGAGGCAAATATTGCTTTAATGGTTCATAATGCAACTCATGCTTATGAAGAAAATAGGATTAAAGCTTCACATTATGAATATCCTTTTTTCTATCAGGATTCAAAACGTTCCTTCTTTATTAAGCCTTCAGTAAGTCAACCCGTTAATGGAATGGCAGGACAATACACCTTCTATCCTTTCTATCATCCTTACACCGATTTGTTGATTCAGGAGTTGAGCCGATGTGGAATTGCAGGGATGTTAAATAGAGATATTCAATTAAATCCTCATGACTATTTTCCCAAGAATAACTTTAAGTTTGATGTTGAATATAGCCCTAACACTGAAGTAGTTGGATTAGAAACTACGTATAATGCCAATCACGATATTATGGATTTTGAACCTTTTGGCGCTTACTCCCCATACAACTGGGAACTCTTTTTTCACGCTCCGCTCTATATTGCTTGCAAGCTAAGTCAAAACCAAAAGCATGAGGAAGCCATGAAATGGTTCCATTATATTTTCAATCCTACCGACAAAAGTACGGAATCCGTTCCTAAAAAGTTTTGGATTACAAAACCATTTTACGAAACAAATAATCCCGAAAGTTGGGGAGACCGAATAAAAAACATGTTGACAGATGTAAAAGAAAAAGCTTCTGCGGTGCAAGAATGGATAAACAACCCATTTAATCCTCATTTAGTTGCCCGTACACGTCCTACGGCTTTCCAAAAAACAGTAGTGATGAAATATATTGACAACCTGATTGCTTGGGGCGACCAACTGTTCCGGCAAGACACCATGGAGTCGAACAATGAGGCAACGCTGTTGTACATATTGGCTTATGAAATCTTGGGGAAAAGACCCATAACAATACCTGCTGAAGGTTTAGACGCTACTGTTTTAAAATCTTATGAAAAAATAGCCGGAGATGGCGACATCTACGCATTTTTAAATGATTTTGACCTCTATTTTAACTACAATTATACTGAAGATAAAAATATTGTAAGAGTGGCATCCGCTTCGGTTTTCAGTATGCAAGGCAGTAGCAATAAGGGTGGTTTATCATTCGAGCAAGGCAGCTCAACATCAGGAAAAGTTGAAAACGGTGGAAGTAGCAAAGTAGGTGGAGCAGCAACAATGATTATGGTACAGCAACAGGTGGTACAGGCGCCTCACATCACAACGCCCATGGCTCAATTAGCGCCACGTATCAACCCGAAAGCGTTCTGTGTTCCCTTTAACGAAAATTTGTTGCGCTATTGGGACACCGTTGAAGACCGGTTATTCAAACTTCGCCATTGCATGAATATAGACGGTTTCGTACGCGAACTACCGCTCTTTGCACCTCCTATTGATCCGGCAATGCTCGTAAAAGCTGCCGCTGCAGGTCTTTCTATTGCAGATGCCCTAAACGAAATTAACGCCCAACAACCCTACTACCGTTTCAGAATAATTCTGCAAAAGGCAATAGAATTTACCGGCGAAGTGAAACAATTAGGCGAAAAATTGCTTGCCGCCCTCGAAAAAAAGGATGCCGAAGTATTGAACCTGCTACGAAGTTCTCAGGAAATCAATATGCAACAAGCAATGAAACAAGTACGCAAATTGCAAATTGATGAGGCTAAGCAAAATATTGTCGCTTTGAAAGAAACTATCAAAAATACTGAAGTGCGTAAAAACTACTATGGAAGCAAAGAATTGATGAATAAGTTGGAAACTACAGCATACCGTCTAAACAATACTGCTACAATTATGAATGATATTGTTGCTGCGGGACATGTAGTTGCTGCTATAGCTCATGCAATACCTAATTTTACTATAGGTGTTTCCGGAGTATTCGCTACTCCAGTTGTAACAGCAGCATATGGAGGAGAAAATGTAGGAAACGCCATTAATGCAGCAATGACCGCATTATCACAAGTTTCACAATGCCTAGATAAACACGCTTCTTTATTGCTTACCAAATCCAGCTATCAACGCCGCAAAGAAGATTGGGATTTCCAAGCCAAAACGGCAAGCCTTGAGATAAATCAACTCAACAAGCAATTATTAGCAACAGAAATCCGATTAATGATAGCTGAGAGAGAGTTACAAAACATGGAGTTGCAAATTGAACAAAGTCAATCGGTAAACGAATACTATATGGACAAATTTACCAACGAACAACTCTACAACTGGATGATTACCGAAATATCCAAGGTGTATTTAGACGCTTATAAATTAGCTTACGATATGGCTAAAAAGGCGGAACTTTGTTACCGCAAAGAGTTGGGAATTTGCGGCGTTGACTCCGATCCGAATACCCCATATATTCAATTCGGACATTGGGACAGTTTGAAGAAGGGTTTGTTAAGCGGCGACCGCCTCATGCACGCCCTACACCGTTTAGATGCAGCATACATCAACAAAAACAAACGTACCCTGGAGCTCACCAAAAATATCTCAATGGCTGAAATGTTTCCCAAAGAGTTGTTAGAATTAATTACCAAAAAAGAAACTACACTAAATCTCAAAGAGTTTCTGTTCGATATGGATTACCCCGGTAACTACATGCGCCGCATTAAGTCGGTAGCCGTTACCATACCAAATGTGGCAGGGCCCAACACAACCGTTAGCTTTATGCTCAAACTAAATAATGCTAAAGTACGTCTCAACAGCTCATGCGGTGATCCGGAAATTCCTGGAATAGGCTATAATGAAGAACCTTTGGGAAATGATGCTCGCTTCAACTATCAAACAGGAGGCGATATGATCTGCACCAGCAGCGCACAAAACGACTCCGGCCTCTTTGAACTCAACTTCGGAGACGACCGTTACTTGCCGTTTGAAAACGCCGGTGCAATTAGCGAATGGACATTATCTTTCCCTGCCGGTTGCGACCAATTCGACCTCTCTACTGTTTCCGATGTAATCCTGCATATTAAATATACTGCCTTCTACGAGGGGGTGCTAGCGCTAAAAGCAAAGACAGCATTACAGAATATATTACCCGATAAGGGTCGCATATTCTTCAGCTTAAAACACGGTTTCTCAGCCGAGTGGGGACAATTGAACGAAACTAATAACATGATGAACTTTGAACTCAAAACAGAGCATCTCCCATTTTTCCTCAGAGGAAAAGCAAACGACTTGAATGTATCAACTGCCGCTTTGGTATTAAGTAGCAAAAACTCAACTCTTTCAGGTAAAACTTTGAATTTAAGCAAAGAAGCATCAGCACTAAATTTCAATTTGACCTTAGCTGTTGATTCAAATAATAATCCAATTGCACCATGTGGAGATATATATTTCTACAATGCAAGTGCTTCTAATACTCCAAGCATTCCTGTAAAAGGAGATTGGAAAGCCACATTAGGAACAACACAAAACAGTATAGATTCAAACGATGTGGAAGATATTATCATAGGCTTCAATTTAGAAGTTTAATAAATTACTTACGTAACAGGCAGCAGCCTTGCTGCTATGCTGCTGCCTGTTACTTTTCTCTAAACTTTTTAATTTTAATATTATGAACCCAAATAACAACAAAAATAATTCTGCATCCGGTACTCACACTTTGCCTGTTACCGGTCGTCAGTCCACGCCTTCCGATAATACTGCTCCTATTAACACTCCCGTCTCTGCCGACTCTCGCCAATCACCCATTACCCTCCCCACCGGCGGCGGCGCCATCCGCAGTATCGGCGAGAAGTTTGAAGCAAACCCAGCCACCGGAACCGCTTCTTTTACCGTACCGTTAACAATTAGTGAGGGGCGCGACGGATTTACGCCGCAGTTGGCATTAAGTTACGATTCCGGCAGCGGTAACTCCGCTTTCGGCTTGGGTTGGAGTATCGGTTTGCCCAACATTACCCGCAAAACCGACAAAGGCTTACCCCAATATGGCGACAATCCAAACAACGAAACCGACACCTTTATCCTTTCCGGTGCCGAAGATTTAGTGCCGGTATGGGAAAACGATGAAAGAGTTGAAAGGATTGAAACCATAGATTACAAAACCTACAAGGTATATCCTTACCAACCCCGCACCGAAGGTCTCTTTGCCCTCATTGAACGCTGGGTGGACATCACACCACATACCTCAAACCCCACACCGCATACCTCACATTGGCGCACTATCAGCAAAGAAAATATTACCTCCGTGTATGGAGTTTCCGAAACGGCTCGCATTGCCAACCCTGCCAAACCATACTGTATTTTCTCATGGCTCATTGAAGAAAGTTGGGATGCCAAAGGAAACCTCATCCGCTTTACCTACAAAAAAGAAGACGGTATTGGCGTAGAATCCTCCTGTTTCGAATCACATCGACTTCGGTTGAATAACACCTTTGCCAACACCTACCTCAAATACGTATCTTACGGCAACAAAGATATGTGCATTCCCTCTGCCACTCAAAGCGATTATACCGGCGATTTCCTTTTCAATCTTGTTTTCGATTACGGCGATCACCAACCTGCCAATACACAACTTTTTCCAAATCAGAATTGGGAAGCGCGTCCCGATGCTTTCTCCAACTACAAAGCCGGATTTGACATTCGCACCTATCGCTTGTGTAAAAGAGTATTGATGTTCCATCAATTTATTGAATTGGGCATACCGCCTATTTTAGTACGTTCCACCGATTTGGAATATAAAACTACTCCATCATTTAGTTTATTAGAAACGATTACCCACTATGGCTACGAAGGCACAAACAAAGAAACCTTCCCTCCCTTAGAATTTTCTTACACTAAAGCGCAACCCGGAACATCTTTTAAAACCGTACCGGAATCCATGTTAAAACAATTGCCTGCCGGTATAGATGGCGAGAACTACCAATGGACTGACTTGTATAGCGAGGGTATAAGCGGCATCCTGAACATGACCGACAACGCATGGTACTTCAAACCCAACTACGGAGCATATTCCCCTCCTTCAAAGAAGGAAGGGTGCCCGAAGGGCGGGGTGGTTTTCGGAAATATGCGCAGCGAAATACCCAAACCTGCCGATGTAAAGGGAAAGGGAACCACTTACCGACTTGGCGATGTTGACAGCGACGGCTTTCCTGAACTCATCATCGAAGGAAACGGATTAAATGGGTTTTATTCCAAAGATGAAACAGGGAAGTGGTTAAATTTCCGCCAGTTTTCACAATATCCTAATGTAAATACTGGCGATGCCAATCTGCGTTTCATGGATTTGAGCGGCGATGGGCTGGCTGATATGGTAATTAGCAAAGGAGAATATTTTGATATTTACCTTAGTGAGGGCAAAAAAGGATTTGGAAGCTTCCGCCGTGTTCGTTGCGGCAATAGCGCCGGATTTGCCCCTCAGGTATTATTTTCCGATTCGCTGAAAAGAATCTTTTTGGCGGATATGAGCGGCGATGGATTAACCGACATCGTAAAAATTACGCACAGTTCCATAGTATATTGGCCCAACTTAGGTTACGGAAAATTCGGCGAAAAAATAATTATGAGCAACCCACCGCTTTTGGATTCCCTCGACCAGTTCGATACACGTTTTGTACATCTTGCCGATGTGGACGGTACTGGAACAACCGATTTGCTCTACATCTCCAAAGGTAAAATCCGTTACTACAAAAACCTCTCCGGCAACGCTTGGGCAGAGGAACCATTAAGTAGCGCACTTTCCTGTACCGTTACCCAGCAACATTTTGTACAATTAACCGACCTTTTGGGCAATGGAACACAATGTGTAGTAGTCACTTCTTCGCTACCAACACAAGCAAAAAAGATGCGCTACTGGGAATTAACATCAGGCATAAAGCCGTTCCTGCTTAGCGAAATTAACAACAACATGGGCGGCATCACAAAATTACATTACTGTTCTTCTACAAAATTCTACATACAAGACAAACTAAGTGGCAAGCCATGGATTACAAAACTTCCTTTCCCTGTGCACGTTCTCGAAAAAGTAGAAACCATAGATTTAGTAGGCAATAAACATTTTACCAACTGTTACGCCTATCATCATGGCTATTTTGATCCAGTCGAACGCGAATTTAGAGGTTTCGGAATGGTAGAACAATGGGACACAGAAACCTACAATTCTCCCCCGCTGGCGGGAGCAGGGGGTGGAAACATCATAAATGACGAATTAAATGTATCACCGGGTTACACCAAAACATGGTTTCACACCGGATTTTACAAAAACCGCAGTAAAATAAGTAAACTGTTTGCCGATGAATACTTTAAAGATGAAAAATACTTAAAAAATAATGAACTTGACACATGGCAACTACCCGATACGGTATTACCTAAAGACTTATCCGGCGAAGAAGCCCGTGAAGCATGCAGAGCTTTACGTGGCAGCATTTTACGAACAGAAGTATATGCGCAGGATGGAACAGATAAAGAAGCATTTCCCTATACTGTAGAAGAAAAAAGCTACTTCCTCCAATGCCTGCAAGACAAAGGCAAAAACAAACACGCCGTATTCTTAAAAACAGATGCCGAGAGTTTACTGTTTCACTACGAAAGAAATGTAGAAGATCCGCGTATTTTACACAAATTGGTGTTAGAAACAGACAAATACGGCAACCAAACAAAAACCGCCGAAATAGCCTACCCAAGAAAAATTTCGACTTTGGTCGAACAAGGTCGAATATTATCAACTTTCACAGAAAACAACTACATTAACGAACCAAACAACAACACCCGTCTTATTGGCATCCTCTACCAAACCAAACAGTACGAAATTCACAATTTGTCATATACAGGCAACAAGTTTGAAATCGCAGCCTTGTTATCACAAATTACTCAAAGCCAAGAAATAGACTACGCCACCGTCCCTACTGTCCTTAATGTCCTTTTAAAAAGAATCTTCCAACACACCCGCACATTTTTTTGGGATGAAACCTGCGAAACTCCTTTAATCTTAGGACAAATAGCACCACATGCTTTACGTTATCAACAACAATCATTGGAATTAACTCCGGGATTAATAGACCTATTTAATAATACGGACGAAAAACTAACGGAAACACTACTGACAGATACTTGTAAATATATGTATGACGAAGGAAGTGGTTGGTTTGCTGTAAGCGACGTTCAAGATTTTGACCCTGAAAAGTTTTACTTACCGGTTGCCGCTACCGACCCATTCGACAACGTAACCACAATAGAATACGATGAGTACAACCTGTTCCCAATTAAGGTTACCGATGCCTTGGAATTTGAAACTATCGCAGAATACGATTACAGAATTTTACAGGCAAGCAAATTAACAGATCCAAACGGCAACAATAAAGAAGTAGCCTTTGATACCTTGGGTATGGTAACCGCCTTAGCCATTTCCGGTAAAAACGGCGAAGGAGACACCCTGAACGATCCCACCGAAGAATACAACTACAGCCTCCACTGCTGGAAAGAGTTTCAAAAACCCGTATATGCCTACACCGCCAAAAGAGAAACTCACAGCGACCCAAACACCCGCTGTATAGAAACCTACATCTACACCGACGGCCTCGGCAACGAAATAATGACCAAAACCACCGCCGAAGACGGAAAAGCATTCATATTATTTATGGGAGCAAAGACTGAGACTGAGACTGACAACCGCTGGCTCGCAAGCGGAAAGGTAATTTACAACAACAAAGGATTGCCTGTAAAACAATACGAGCCCTGGTACAGCAATACCCACGATTTCACCTTCGAAGAAGAACTAACCCACTACGGAGTAACCCCAATTCTTCACTACGACCCATTGGGAAGATTGATACAAACTGACTTTCCGGACGGAACAAAAACCTTAGTAGCATTCGACCCATGGCAACAACTAAACTATGACCAGAACGACTGCGACGAAAATTCCCAACACTACAACACCCCACAAATTATTGACTTTGATGCCCTTGGTCGCCCCTTTATGACGAATGATAATCTTGGTAATGACATCTTTGTTGTAACGAAAAAACAATTGGATATAACGGGTAGGATTGTGAAGGTTACTGATGCTTTAGGCAAAACTGCTACTGTAAATACGTATGCTCTTTCTGAAAAGCATTTACTTTTAATAGATAATATTGACAGCGGAAAACGTTGGCTATTAAACGACACCTCCGGTAAACCAATAAAGAAGTGGGATGAACGAGAACATGAATTTACCTTTAATTACGATGAATTACAACGCCCAACCGACACAACAGTAAACAACGCTTGTGTAGAATGTATAATATACGGAATTGACGAACAGGAAAATAACATCGGTCAAGTCATAGAAATCTATGCTCAAGACGGAAAAACAACCTTTGAGTATGATTTTAAAGGAAATATTATACTTTCGCGCAAACAATTTACTCAAGACTACAATATGGTAACCAACTGGGATGAACAGGTTGACTTACAAAGCGAACAGTTTATAACACAAACTGCTTTTGACGCTTTAAATAGACCTATTGCCATTATCCATCCTGATAATTCCGACGTTAGTTACGAGTACGACAAAGGCGGTCTGCTGCAAAAAGTTCTAAAAGACCAAGTAGAACATGTTACAAATATTACTTACAATGCCAAAGGACAACGGAAAAATATCTACTACGGCAACAATACAAAAACTCGCTACTACTACGATTCCCTTAATTTCCGTTTAACCCGACTTTTGACAACGCGCAACATGGGACAGGACATCCTCCAAGATCTTAACTACGAATACGATGCCGTTGGCAATATTGTAGAAATTACAGACGATGCGCAGCAAATACACTATTTCAACAACCA
>Ga0123354_10007519_pt1 | contig 16414 bp, 11 predicted proteins | sample TergutLab28metaG_2_FD_97872 | JGI IMG/M metagenome (GOLD analysis project Ga0123354, IMG submission 97872) | Labiotermes labralis P4 segment gut microbial communities from Petit-Saut dam, French Guiana - Lab288 P4 | ecosystem: Host-associated > Arthropoda: Insects > Digestive system > Gut ...
AAGGAAGCTGAGGGTGTTTGAGAACATGGTGTTGAGGAGAATATTTGGACCTAGGAGGGAAGAGGTAACGGGGGAATGGAGGAGACTGCATAACGAGGAGCTAAGTGATCTGTACTCCTCACCAAATGTTGTGCAGGTGATAAAATCGAGAAGAATGAGATGGGCTGGGCATGTGGCGCGTATGGGTGAGGAGAGGGGGGTGTATAGGGTCTTGATGGGGAAACCGGAGGGAAAGAGACCACTGGGGAGGCCTAGACGTAGATGGGTGGACAATATTAGGATGGATCTCCAGGAGGTGGGATGTGGGTATGTGGACTGGATTGGGCTGGCCCAGGATAGAGACAGGTGGCGGAAGCTTGTGAGTGCGGTAATGAACCTTCGGGTTCCGTGAAATGCGGGGAATTTCTTGACTAGCTGTAAACCAGTCAGCTACTCAAGAAGGACTCTGCACCATGGAGTAAGTAAGTATTAGTGGGGCAAAGTAGAGAGAACCGTGGCGTGTTCTATCCTAAAATATTGTAACATGTTCATTACTTGTAGCAATATGTTCTTCGCGTAAGTTGAAAATATCATTGTGGTTATGGCGGAGATTTGTAAGGTTAGACTTTTAAATATCAGAATAACATTTTCTGGACCTGGTATTCAGAGTAGGAAAAAAATTAATTACAACCCAAACCATTAAATTTCTTATGAAAACCTTGACACCTGCACATGGAAGCCGTAAGACAGTAACAAGATTGACACTGGACGATGTGTCATTGTTCCGTACAGAACATTGTTTAAGGATAACAAATTGGTCAAAATAATGCTGACATTACATAATCTATTGAGCGTGTTTCATCTCTTGTGATTGTCACTAAAAGCCTTAGGAAATATTTTACCACTAACAAGTGAGGCCTGAAGGCCAAATCTCTGCCCATTAGGGAACAAATGAGATTCAGCAAAACCTGTAATATCCATTGTTACAGGATTATAGTAAAGCTGCTAATTAAACCAGAAATATTCTGTCTAACAGCATAATGAGGATCTTTATGATACAGAAGCTTCATGTTTATACCGGGCATTCCGTGCATTGCCGATAAAAAAAATTATCAAAACTCAACCCAAAAATACACAATATTGTTCCTGAGATATTTATATTATACTCGTAATATCACTCTGAACATTTCTACTTGTTTCGAACTACAAGGGATCATTATCAGGGAACCAAAGCGAAGCAATACCACGAAATAGACTCTTCAACAGCTTTTACTGGGACAATCATACAAAAAATAAATACGTACGTAAAGTGTGAAACGGATGAAAAATTCCCACAAATTTCAATCGGAAAAGTTTAATGGAAGCAGCATGACAACCGTTCGAATCTTCCAATTTGTGGTTGACAGTTTCCATGTAATATGTGTACGGGTAATGTACTATGCTGTACTTATTATTATTAATATTATTATTATCGTCGTCATCATCATCATCATTAATGTCAGAAGATAAATTTGTTCTTGAGCCCACCATGAACATATGGACCCGAGTGGTGGGGGGTGTAGTCATTGCTCCACTCATGAAGTGGAAGGAGGAGAACACTTACCAACCACCCCGCCCCAGTTACCGCCTGATTACGGACGTGTATGTGCTCTAGAGCCAGCTTGGAAGCAGTGGAGTACATTTTTATTGATAATCACAATTAATCGGAGACACCGAAAGGAATAAATCACTAAGGAATTTTAAGTTATGTGAGAGAATATTATTAAAATTGTAGTTTAAAATAGTGTGTGAAGTTGTGGGCTGGATTATGCTTGTTAAAAATATGATAAATGACGAATTTATACGAACATTGTAATAGAACTTCGGGTTTACGAAATGCCGGCAATCACTTGACCAGAGGACGGTCTTTGGTCCTTCAAGAACCCTGTAACTATGAAGATGAACAGCAGTTCAGCCACTAGAATTATTAAGTTCTATTTCACCCTCGCATTCCCACAGAATGCGGATGGAAAAGTTTCCAAGGTAAGCGTAATGAATTCCACAAACCCAAAGACGGTCTGTAATTAAACTCTTCTACCCCTCGGAATTTAAACATCCCCACACTACTATTTGTAAGGATGCTGTCCTTTCACTTGCGAATCCTAAGCGGTCCTTGCTCATTAAGACGGCCTGTAACGTCTTTTCTTGATGGGATTTGTAAATTCGCAGTGACGTGATAGAAATCCCACTGACGTCACATTAATTTAGTCCAAATAACGCAGCCTCTTCATTCCACTGTATTTCCTAGTTTTTACTGTGGCAAGCTGTTCGAATCCTGCTTATATCGCACAGTGTTTTACCTCACTTTAGGAAATATCAGCCAATATGAATAATAAGTGTTCTTGCTGTCTTAGGCCCAGGTCTGCCGCCACTCAGTTACCGGGATCGCGGGTTTTAATCCCGCTGACAGCACGAATGTGCTGGTCCCAAAGGCCTCGCGGGCTAAGACGTCGGTCTGCAGCCGCTAGCTTGCTGAGATTTGGGTTCGAATCCCCCCGGGGGCATGGGTGTTTGATATGGGTGTTGTGTGTTGTCGGGTAGCGGTCCCTGGGACGAGCTGATCACTCGTCCAGAGGAGTCGTAACGACTGTGGTGCGTCGTTGTGTGTGATCTAGAACCCCCAAGAATGAGGAGGTCATTGCCCGAGATGGGCCGCAGCGCCACAGGAGAGAGAGACAGAGGGAAAGGATATTGTGTGTTGTGTGTGTAGCGGCCTTTGCCATGAGACGATCTCTCGTTCAAAAGAGTTGTACCGGGTGTGTTTGTGTGTGTCTGTGTTTTATCTATAAGCCTCAATGGTGAGAAGTCTAGGTCCAAGTTGACCTTCTGCTTCACAAAAGCACTAAGTACTACGTTTTATCAAAGCAAGTTCGGCAAGGTCTTTCATGTACATTTCGGTAAATATAAATTTTATTTCCATATAATGATTATTTGGAATTTTTGACTAGCCGAGTAACCGTCAGCTGCCCAGGAAGGGCTATGCTTAATTATGTTCATTAGTTCTATCTATTCTTTTAATAAAACCAACTAGATGCCCTAATTTCTCAAATTTACTTTTGGAATAAAACTCTACATGTTTCGGACAGTTCCTCTGTCCATCATCAGAAGTTTTCACTGTACACACAGCAATGGTATGTGTCATACAGGTTTGCTGACAGCTGACTGAGTTCCGTCCTGATCCTGCTCACAAGCTGTCAGCAAACCTGTATGACACATACCATTGCTGGGTGTACAGTAAAAAACTCCTGATGATGAACAGAGGAACTGTCCGAAACATGTAGAGTTTTATTCCAAAAGTAAATTTGAGAAATTAGGGCGTCTAGTTGGTTTTATTATGAGAATTTATCACGATGCACGGTCACCTGAACGTCAGATTAGTTGTATTTACTCTGTGTGTGCGCATGTTAAGAGAGCCATTTAACAAAACCCACATCTATAACGTGGTCCTTACAACAGCTGTAAACTTCCGTGTATTAATTCCCTTTTCAAACAGGAGAAGACCAGTTTCACATAAGGTTTTGGCGCCGCTGGTGAGCGGGAATGCAAATGATGCAAATTGAACTCCTCAAAGAGCCATCTGCAAGGCGACAGACAGTGCCTTGGCCGCATTTTCAATGCAGAACTGAGGGAATTCCGCCACATGAATATGGAGAATTGACACCGCGGAGTAAAAAAAAATCTTTTATTCATGACCCCTGAGGGCTATGGAATTAAACACAGAAATTTGATTTTTATTTCATGTTATTCACACTGCGAATTTTCTTACATTCTATATTTTAACCAGCAAATTGAACTAATTACAATACAATAAAACAGATCACAAAACACACTTCATATCAGGTGTCAACTCCTACATGTTTCGGCACCAAAGTGCCATCCTCAGGGAGTTTAAAAACAACAACAACAACAACAACAAAAGTTCGTAAGCCCAACACATACTTTGGGTGCTAGTCGCCGCAACTTTCAACATTACAATAAATCATTTAAGATCTTAGAATTTTAAAAGTCTAAAATTTAATTATAATATTATTTCATGCAATATAATGTGGAGCCACATGGGTCTGCGCCTCACAAAATAAGAAAAAAGTCTGTCCTTCAAATTTAACCTGTGCCTTTAGGTTTGTATCCCTAACCACTGTTTAAACACCCAGTATACATTTAATTTCAACCCCTACTAAACAATAGGTGTAGGTATCAGTCAATAACACAACAATATCTACAAAGATGTTTAATAAAGGATGATAGCAACTACATGTTTCGGCCTATTGTGGCCATCATCAGGTTTTCATCCGAAAGTATGGTGTTAGTGCTTTCCAGGACTGGTATGGGTATGTCACGATGGTGAGATCTCAGCATCTGTGATGTTTGTTATATGCTATTGTTAAGGGGCACGAGGGGGGGGTATCTGTGATGTGCGCTATCCTGGGGTATGCAGCTCAAGTATGTCTGCTCGCTGCTGTCCTATGTGGGTCTCCAGCTACTGTTTGTCCATTTCTAATGTCTACTGCTGGTGGGCTTTTGCTATGGGTTGTGTGTGCTCTCTATCCTTTGTATCTGTGGTGATCTCTGTGTCCAGTCCGTTTTGTTGTGTGCGTGTACTTGTCTTCCATCTAGGGGGGTATTTCTTGCTACTATCTGATTATGGGCATCAACCGCAGTGTCATAAATGTATGTTTGCTAACTGCAAGTAGAGTAAATCTACATTAACTTCATAAACAAAGAAAATTATTACTAGAAATTCCGTTCTCTATAGCCACCCAGACATGTTTTACAGTAAGCATGTTCCTTGTTGCTGGCAACAAAATAAACCCTCCCCGTACGGAACCCATGATCTTCTGTAACCCGCTTCGAAAGCGTAACGCTTTTGCTCACAGATGGTAAAACTTCAAGGAAAGTGATTCTCAGATACCGGATTTCAAATTATACTGAGGACCGCCTAAACACAAAGAAAAGTTCCGTGATTTTCCTCCGACCGTCTGGTCGTCCACCTTCAGACAGTCCGTTAATGGTTTATCCACCGTCGTCACAGGGTGTTACGTACTGTGCAGTCTTCATCGACCGTGACTTTCGACGGTATTAACCTCGGAAGTTAATGGAGAGTAAATTAACCCCTCGCAGTTTAACGCTGTGTGCTTTTCTTTGGAAAGCACACAGTCCGAACCACGCTAATTGACTAGATATCTGGAGTAACATGATATACGTCAGTCTTTCCATGCAAATCTCAGGACCGTAAGTTCAAACAGGACAAAATTATCTCCTAACAAACCTTCAATTCCACATCACTACAGAATTTCCCATCTAATTTCACAAAGTGTAATTACTCTATGTGAAAGATTACCGTTAGTACTTATAAACATCGATTACATTATAGGCCTAATGGAAAACAAAACACAGTTCGACGAACTGGTAGTTGAATGGAAGTACACTGATTGGGTTGAAGAAGCCTGTTATTAAAGAACTAACTCCACTGAGTAGATACCTTATTCAGGAGTTAACAATTCCTTGTTTAATCAAGAAACACCCCGCATTTATGGACTCCGAAAGTTCATCGCCGCGTTCACAACAGCCCGCCACTTTTTCCTACCGTAAGCCAGTCGAGTCCCCGCCTCTTCCTATTTCTTGAAGAACCATTTTTCTGTCGTCTTTCCAGCTAAACAAGGTGTTCCAAGTCGTTTCTGTTTCCTCACCAAATCCCAGTTCGCACCTCTCCTGGCCCTCACACGTACCACAAGAAATATGAATTTTGTAGTATACATGTGACATGGGAAGAAAGTAACACTAGGAGAATTAAGAAGATCAAAACTTGTTTCAATGCTAGTCGATATTAAAGGCTATTCTGTGTTCTTAATGGATTGGTTGAGAATCGTGCAACTTTAGTTGAAAATGTTCTAATGTCTGGGACGGAAATGAAGTGCTTAGTTGAACAAATAACACAAAAGTAAGGAAAATAAGGAAAACTAATGTTAACTGTTATTTCGTTGAGCGATCACATAAATAAAAAATAAATACCTTAAAACTGCTTTCTTATCAGGTTTAGAGCCCCAAGATTGTGAATGAGAGCCATTCAGAGAAAAATGATATTTCTGTCTGCCACTAAGGTACCTATTCAACAGTAAATATTATCTTGCAGAAAATTTCAAGGTCGTATTCAATAAAAATGGCATTTATTTTTCGTAATGCACGTGTCTCGGAAATAAATTATGTTAAAAACAAGATTGTATTTTTAAAAAAAACCAAGGTAAGAGTGACAATTGAATTACTGTTGCTGTGATTTTTTTAATTTGACGTTCAGGTGAACGTTCATCTTGATAAATTCTTATAACAAAACCAACTAGATGCACTAGTTTATCCAATATATTTCTGGAATAAAACTCTACATGTTTCGGACAGTTCCTCTGTCCTTCATCATTTGCTGACAGCTTGCTGACAGCAAACCTGTATGACATATGCCACTGCTGTGTGTACAGTGAAAAACTCCTGATGATGGACAGAGGAACTGCCCGAAACATGTAGACTTTTATTCCAAAAATAAATTTGAGAAATTAGTGCATCTATTTGGTTTTATTACAAGAATATTGCTGCGGTATTTTTATTTACTTATTTGTTTATTTATCTATTTATTCTTTCGTTCATTCAATCATTTATTGACAATTGCTGGATTTTTTTTCAGGGAGTGTTACAGATTGGGTGTTGTGCAGTTTGTTACACTGATAGGGTGAACGTACCTCAGGTTAACCGGTGTGTTAGTGGTTTGTTTTAAAGTGGATCAGCTGCACGGATTAATTGTGCGTACAGTCAAAACATCAAAGGAATCAAATCAAAATTATAACTTAAACTTCAACCAACTTAATCTGAAATTTCAAGGAGTGTGGGTGTTGTATAGTCCAAGGATATCAGTATCTCAGAATATACGACGGTTTCGTTGGCAGAATGACACGTGGAAGATGAAATGTAGCATGTTGGGAGGAAGCATCCAAGAAGTAAATTTGAACGTATATTCCGGGTGGCACGGCATCTGTGCCCTTTACCGATAAAATTTATCAAACTGCTCTTCAGAAGTCTTAAAATTCATGACGTGAATATTCACGAAGTTGTGACTTCATATTATCAGCCCAGGACTACAGTATGCATGGACCGAGCTATTGAAGTGGTATCTCAGGAAACCATAGCTACAGGCTCCGTGGATTGCCGCCAAAATATTTCCTTTACCCAGCCGTATTACGGGACAGTGGCTAATGTTATAACTACTTAAGAGGACCTTTGTAAAATCATCTAAATACCTGCAGTAAGAAAAACTATGTGTCTCCTATAATATCTGGGTGTGTTGTGTCGATGAAGGTGCGAAATGTTTTCCGTTCAATGGTTTTATTTGCCCAAAACTGTACTGTACTGTACTGTACTATAACTATCCTTTTCCTTCATATGAAAGTTAAAATATAAAAGAACTAATAGCCATTTTCTGAAATAAATTTATGTATACAGTGTCCGGGCTAGAGGTATACAAAAATACATTCTTATGTTTTAGTACCTAAAAGCTTTATGAAATTCATGTTTTCAACACTGTACAGAGTAATTCAAAAAGATTTTTATGCACGTCTGTACGCTTCAATGTGGGCACCTTTTGTAACTCGACAGATATATAAACGATATTCAAGCCCTTGCCACGTGTTTATCAGCATGCGAGGTGTTATAAGCTCAACTGCTTCAATGTTAAGTTGTCTCAAATCAGCCAGATCTCGAACTTTTTCTGCTGTACAGAACGTCCTTAATAAACCCCCATGAAAAAAAGTCTAATGGTGTCAAATCCGGAGATCTAGGGGGTCAGGCAGTAGGAATTCCTCTTCCGACCCAACGTCGAGGAAAATTCTCATCCAGAAATGTTTAGATATCTGTCGAGCTACAACAGGTGCCCACATTGAAGTGTACGGACGTGCATAAAAATCTTTTTTTGTTACTCTGTACACTGTTGAAAACATAAATTTCATAAAGATTTCAAGTACTAAAACATAAGCGTGTATTTTTGTATAACTCTAGCCCGGACACCCTGTATTATGATGCAGACCAGCGTAACCGTCTGTTTGACTTGCCCGACTTCGGTTACAACTGTTTGTAGCTCGTCGTAGGCACGGATCCCTCTAAAGGAATATACAGCAGAATTAGAAGCCACGTTGCTCTTTCAGTAACTCTTTATTCTCTGAGATTTCGGAATCAACTCTCTTGGTTGCTCGTTGTTCAATCGATAATTCACAACAATGTACACCTAAGCACAACTGACTACTCCGTAAGCAAAACATCAAATCATGTATGGAAAAAGAAAGATGTCAGCCTTCTATCCTTATGTCTCTCTCTATCTCCTGCTGTCAAAGAACAAGCTACTATAGAAAAAAATTCGAGTGTAAAAACATTTCCACGGACAACTATACACTTGCATAAACCTTAGTGACGCAGATACTATCAGTGAACACCTGTCCATAGCTGACATCGTAAAAACATGAGAATCAAATCATATGTGGGAGGGGCAGCTCAGCAATCTTATTCATATAGCCTGGCAGGTGTAAACCAAACAAACTTCACCTCTCCCCTTTCAATAAAATAGCCAATGCTTGACAACCAGCTTATCTTCTCATCTTCTTGGTTGCCTAGTCCGAGATTTGAACTACGGACCTTGGCCGGTTATACCAGCAACCACAGTTATTCACTGTGTGGAAGGAGGCTGTCCGTGAGGCAGTATAAAATTTATGTTTGATTTTAAAAATTCATTATGAAAGTCAAACCATAAATATAACTGCAACACATTGCACTTTACAACTGCAGTACACACACAAACATATCTACACGCCACGTGACTCATTCACTTAATTTAAAAACAAAGTATTTTAAGTGTTTTAAGTTTATTTAAAAATTTCTGAAGTTTTGCTTCATTTTTAGAATTTCCAATATGTTACTCGTAGCTGAGGTTCGATCCCAGCTGGTGTCATTAAAATTTTTCATTGACATAATCCATCCGACCGCATTATGGCCCTGAGGTCGACTCAGCCTGTAACAGAAATGAGTAGCAGGAGCATTTCCTGGGGGTAAAGGCGGCCGGTGCGTAAGGCTGACAAACTTACCACCATCCTGTGCCGTTGTCATGAAATCTGGGAACCTTAGCTTCCTGGAACCATCTGGGCCACTCTCGGCCTGTAACGGGACTGCTTTACCTATTACCCCTAGCTGAAAGGTAAATTACGTAAAACCTTTGACGTCACCCTGTATACAATTTTTTATTCCTATTTGTTGGTGGGCTGCAGACCGGAAACCCCCTATGATTGCGCGCCTGTTATGAAAGTTGTTTTCAGATTTTCAGATCATCTAACAAGCCGTAATCTAAACGGACGTAGCAACACGGAGTTGTAGAAGTTTGATAATTCTCGTTCGATCTAATGCCTGAGTCCAGCCGGTGATCTTGAACAGACCAAATTGTTTCTGACGAGCCTTGATTAACAGCAGGCTGAACGTCAGCCAGGCGGTTTCGGTTCTGACAGTGAAGTTTGCTAAACGTTACTGGCCGGGTGCTGGCAGTCGACAACAGAGCACCTCGTTCCGTCCCGAGGCTGTCTTCAATAATGATTGACCAGAGAGTGCGGTGAAGCTGTCAGAGGGAAATAACCTGTGCAGCGTCTTCCATGTCCCATTGGGAGGTGATAACAACAAAAGAGTGCTCACTGAACTGTGACGTCATTACCTATTCAAGCATGATGGCGTGTTTGTTTCATAGAGGGAAGTTGCGTTACGAATGCTTAAAATAAACGTTGTAATTATTGGAACGTGGACAGGTCTTGTAGCTTGGGTGAATTTTATAATAAAAGCTTCCACTTTTTGTTATGTACCTCCATTTATTTCATTTATTTCTTTCTCATTGACTCACGTTATTAGTGTCATTATTTCATTCATTTCTTTTTTCTTCTCGTCATTAATTTCTTTCCATTCCCTTTTCCACATTTAATTCAGTCCTTCTTAATTCCTTCCATTCGACGTGTTCTTTCTATATTCTACGTCTTTCATCACTTATTGTTTAGCTCTCATGTTCCGCTGCTCATCCTCACTAACAATCTGCACTTCTAATTTCAGTGGTTTATTTTGCTTGGTTATATTTTTATTTATTTCTACCAATTTTTTTTTCGGTATGCCTGGCAAAGTTTTCAGCATCTCATAATTAATACTGCCGCACTTTAAAATGAATTATAATATATTGGAAATGATTTTAAATGAAGTGATATTGGTCAGATCAAATTACTTTCCCAAAATATCCTTGTAAGGACTGTGGAAAATCACGAAAACCTCCTTCGGGATGGCCCATACCCCGGACGAAATTGGAAGTAGACACTCCGATAATACACGCCCATGTTAAAATACACAGCACCATCAAATATCTTAGTATTCTATACGCGCATTAGACAAGAAATAACTCATCCTGACACATTTAGATCATGAAAAAGGTCATCAGAAAGGGAAAAAATCAGCTTTAAATCATGACCAAAAAATATTGTTGATATTCCACTCAAAAACTTTAGTTTTATTTATAAACTTAGAGACAAGCTGATATAAATTACTGTGTATCACTAACTTTTAAAATATATTTTAAATTGTGTATCACCAGAATACATGCTGGGTCGTATGTTTTGTTTTTCCGTGCTGGGACAGCGTGTTCTCATTTCGTTACTGGAGACGATCCGTAATTTATATAAAGCAAAGTTTTGATAATGCATATACTGTACGCTACCGTACCTTCATTTTAGATAACATTTTGTTGCTTTCAGAGCTGGCAAGCCGTAGAAATTTTTGAAGTTAGACTAAGACCAGCTGATGGTTACAACGTAAATGTAAACCACAGGTGTTCTCCTGTTCTCCTCCCTTTCCGCCCCTCCTCTTGCGGAACAATTTTCTTTCACCCCTTTCATTCAGTAAGGAATTATTTGTTCATGCCACGTAATAGAGTTCATCTCCTTCAACTTTTGGTTCTTCGATCAAATTATTTGTTCTTTTACGCTACGCAAGTTTATGGCTTTCATTGGCATGCCATGACTGTCAATTTGTCTGCCTTGGACAGGAATAAAGAACATTGGAAACGCGTTTTACAAAATTCGTGATAAATGTCCATTACAAAAAATCCTTCAAAATGTGCAATATATGCTGTTAATAGCAATTATTCATTTGGCAGAAATTAGGATGCTATTAAAGCAATAAAACAGGCACAAAGGGATGAGGGTCTCCTTAGACACCTCTCTGTCATTTTGTCAACCTAATAAATGGTAATATCACATCCTTATGTTTTGCGTATGGAACATGGAAGATCTAATTTTAAACTTTTTCTAATTTCAGCAAGTAGTAAGGAAGCTTGCAACGTGCAGTAGTGAACACTGGACTAAGCGGTTAACTGACTTTCGGGCCACCGTTTATTAATTATATTCATGAATAAATCTTTCCACATACCATCTGAATTCCAGGCCTTATTACGGTATAATGCCTCTACTTTCTGTAATGCCATGTATGAAAGTACGAGTTTAAATGTGAATTATATCTCAACAATTCCAAAAGTTTTCAATCAATTTATATCGCACTAATTATTAATGCGCGTCTGATGAGTGTCGCCGTCAAGAATTCCAAGAGCAAAGCAGTAGTTTAGACCATTCCCTTCTAACAAAGGCAACAGACTAGGCAATTTTCAATACTTCTGCCTGAGGACGGAAACAAATACACTCTCCAAAATGTTATGCCATATTCGGAATAATAACAAATGGGCAGTTTCAGAAAATGAGATGTCCTGTTTGAAATATCTATGTCGTAATTTATAAAAAAACACTTCGTTTCATTAAATGTAAAGTTGTCCCTGTTCTTAATTAAACACCACGCCATGGATAAGTACGTTAGAGATTAAGTACACAGCCAGGCCGTCTTAAACTCGGCACAAGATGGCTGCTTTATCTGAGAAGTAAGAATGCTCGACACATAGTGTAGAGCGTGGAAGAGGTGCGGTGGAGACCAGAACCAAATTAATGTAACAGCTTTTTTAAGCTCAAAATTATTATTCGATGCGCTGTGTTTGTTTGTATGGAATATAAGTTGCAGTTACGCTGGGAAATTATTTCTTTTTGCCGCATCTTATAAAATTAGAGGTAAAGGTCGTCCGTAACTTGCCATGGGAGGAACATAGAAGTAGTAGAATTATAGTTCTCATTCTTGTCTTAGACGATATAGGGGGGCGATCTGTCAACGCCACGCCCCGGTCGTTTTACCGCCTCGATAGAAATCCGTTCGGCATTGTAGATGAGTTTGTCTGGGATCAAATGATGGTTTTTATGAATATGAGGAGAAACAATCTCTTTTCCCCACAGAGGTTCAAAACCAGGATCGTGCAACCAGTGGTGAGATGCCATTCCGTGACCCTTGTTCCTGGCTATGGCACTCAGTAAAGAAGAGTACTTAGATTTTAAACACTGTTACTCTCTTTCAAATTTCGACGCCATATAGGCTACAATGAAAGAAAAGGCAACCTCTCATCTGGCCAGAAAAACACACTATTCTGTGCATACAGCTTGAAACAATGGGCGAGGATATTGTAAATGCAAACGAAAGGAACGTCATTATTGCACCTGGTTGAATGTATATAATAGATCGAAGACGAATTTTAAAATTTATACTCTTCTGCGATTACTATAACAATTTTATAGCTACAAATAACCTTCATTTATGTGTTTGCTGCAATAACATTAGAGTGGTCAAATCAAGGAGAATTATGAGGTGGGGATTATGTATTATGCAGAGGGGAGACGACAAATACGTACAAAACTGTAATTTCCAAGCCTGAAGAGAAGACCAATCGGAAGCTCTAGAGTAACTCAAGGGAAAATGTTTACAAGTAAGCCGAAGTCAATAAGGTGTAATGACGTAAATTGGATTTCAGTGAGTTAGGACTGGAAAGTGACTTTTTAATGAGCTAGATAATAAATTTCAGATTTCTAAAGCCTGTGTATTTCTTAGCCACCTAGAGTACTGTTTGTTTCTTCACAAATACTCTCTTGCACTGAGTTGTGCGCGTCTTCTGCCGTTGCACAGGGAACGTCAGGTTATCCTGCCTAAAGCCAGATATGTTGTCATGTTTCAAGGGAAAAAACCACGTAACTCTTTTCGTTTTAGGTTTCTTTAACAATTTTTATCGCTGGAAATTTTACCTGCTTGGTTGTGTTGTTTGACTGATATAGTAAACGTATCAGTGACAGAATCAGTAGCCATGAAGCAGAAAAATTTAAGCTCAGCTCTCTCCAATCCGTACAGGCAGTTTCATGTAACTGACAGCAATAAATTTAACCAGGCTGTTAATATTGATTGCGTTATTAACGAAATCATATTATTGTCCGGGATATTAACATCACCGGTCAAGTGCAGTGACATGTGGAAATGCATTTCCATAGATCGATCCTCAGGAAGCCCTGTGTCCAGCGCATGTACGTACTGTCCACATAAGGGACCCAGATTCCAGTTCTGTCCTGATCACGTGACGCTTGTTCTTACTTCGGGGATTTCCAGTTTGCTGCTCAATTAATCTTATCTGTAATTCATCCAACCAAAAATATCAACTCTACAAAGTGGTGCACAGGTAAGTCTAGAATAAATACACGTAAAAATGCAGATTTTTTAGACCAGGATGATTAAATTATTTGTACCAAAGAGTAAGTAATTTATGAGACTTGTTTGACCGTGCATGTTCCTCATGAAATAAAGTGAAATGCCAACTTGATACAACTAGGTAATTTTATTGACGTATTCTTAACTCGACAAGTTTCGGATACATACTTGTCGAATTAATAATACGTCAATAAAATTACCTAGTTGTATCAAGTTGGCATTTCACTTTATTTCAAAAGTAATTTATGTCTGGAGAAACTTAAAGGTTGGGCTTCAATACTTGTACTACTCGTCAAATATTATTATGAGGATGAAAATAGGGTGAGATTAGAGGTGAATGTGGCAAGTATGGGCAGAAGAGAAATGTGTCTCCGTTTGTTTGGAAAACTTAAAGGAAATAGACGGCTTGCGATACAGGCACACAATGCAGAATACTGAAATAGACCTTGAACTAACATGTTGGCTGGTCATTTGTAGGATCCATCTGGTTCATGGCGGGGAGAAGTTCAGGCACTTTCTTACACTATAATAAACCATCGGTTTGCACAAACCTTTCGGAATTTCTTGAATATGTGAATACGTTTCCACTCGACACTAAAGACTCTTCTCTCTCCATAGAATTATTTAACACTGAAATAGACCAATACTGGTGACTGTGGGCTCTATTCACACTTTAATTTTCTCTGCCGAAAAAAATGTAACTTAATGGCTGGTAAGATTTAAAATAAATGTCTAAAATATGCAGGAAATATACGCGTATCTGCGTCATTCTTCCATAAATCGCGATTTTTTTAAAAGCCACAAAATTGGAACGGGTATTCAGCAGTGACGTTTACTCGTGTTATTGCCCCTCCACAGTCTAAAGGCATTTATCAGCTCGCTATTGGGAAGACGAGCTGCTCTCTCTCTCTTGCAAGAATCCTTAATACATATAAACTGGATTATTAGTGTAACGTAAAAATGTATTACTGCAAAATGATGGTTTATTGGGGAAATTTAAATTAACCGTAGAAAAAAATTCCCTTTCGGTTAAATATAATTGTAACTTGGATTAGTCTTAAACGACGCCACAGGTTGTTTCGAACTTTAAAGAAAATGAGTTTCACGACCAAAAGTGTGGGGAGGCAACGTGTTAATGTTTGTTACAAGACACATGGGCTATTTCTGGTTCCATCACAAAAGTCTCGAGAGAGAGAGCTGAAAGATTCGCCGGTATGTTCGGTAGTACTGCAGAGAAAACCAAAGTATAGGAAAATAGAATATAATCTGGAAAAAAAATGCATCATTCCTTATCCCGGATGGCAAAAAAAAAACTTAAAGAAACTCGAATGGATGTGGATGAATTTGATGGATCTGTAGTTGGAAGGACAGTCTACACGGAGAAGCGAGTTCCAATTGTCGATACAATAACAGCGAAATTGAAAGAGGATATCGATTTTGAAGGTGAGGACACTAGCGTAAGAACTAAACTGAATTTAGAAGGAAGAGATCAAAATAAAACAAGTTACATTTCGATAAAAAGCGGGCCTTCGTAAAGAATCATAAAATAGAATTCATGTGTGATGTCGTTAAAATTGTGTAATTCTGAGGATCGCGAGAATGTCTATCGACGAAAAACGGGTCCTGGCACGTCGCTACACGGTTTGGGAGCGGCAATAATTAGTTCAATTTTCTTGCGCCCATACTAGAAGCAGAAGTCTAATTGTGATTATCGCAGTACAGGACCACGAGTTCCTACCAAATGACTGACGTATGTGGGAGTCTCATCGGATAAAAGTTGAAAATTATCTTCAGCAGGGACGAAGACGGTTGGAACTCTTAACATTGCGCCTTTAAATTGTGTGGCGTTATTACAGTTCGTAGGAGTACAAGATAAGGCTTGGACGGGTTCTAACGGTTCCAGAAGTTTGAGGCTGTCAGAAATAACCAGAGTAGGCACATGAAAGTGGTAAGGTTGTCAGCAGATCCCCTTGATTCTCATTTACGTTAGAGGCTGAGTCGACCCCAGCGCCATATTGCGGTCGGAAGTATTAAGTCAGTGAAAAATCCCCATGGTCCCATTGGAAATCGAACCCGCGACATCCAGCTTGTAGCGCAGTGCCTCAACCAACAGCGCCATCGCGTACCCCAGCTCATAATAGTAATTCTCCAAAAGAGGAAATGGGGAGGGAGGGAGAGAGGGAGGGAGGGAGGGACAGCTCCAGTTAATACAGAAATATTTAAACGTATTTACGAAATGATTAAAATACAGACCCAGGACTGTGTAGTGCTTTAAATAAGAGTTTTTACAGGGCGAAGGACAGACTGGTACCCTACTATTTCGACCCAAGCCCGATAAAGGGTATGTGGCCAATGGCTCAGCATCGAGAAATATTTCTTGTAATTAAAAAAAAACACGTACAGAGGATGGATACAAATAAAATACCAAAACAAGCACTACAACATCAATCAAAAGGACGAAGGAACATAGGACGACTGAGGAATAGATGGGGGACCAACTTCATCTGGAGGATTAAGGAACGGGAAACACGCCTAAACCTTCATGAACATGATGATGATGATGATAAGGAAAATGTGAAAAATATCTGTATATAAAAATTAAGCCGTATGTAGAGATGATTGACTGCTTCTTTGTGGTCGAGTGAGAAGGTTTTTCGTATGAACAGAGAAACCATGGACTAGTGTTAAATGGCAAAACTGGTAGCGACACTGTAAATTGTGGAGGAACAGG
>Ga0123354_10007520_pt1 | contig 16413 bp, 9 predicted proteins | sample TergutLab28metaG_2_FD_97872 | JGI IMG/M metagenome (GOLD analysis project Ga0123354, IMG submission 97872) | Labiotermes labralis P4 segment gut microbial communities from Petit-Saut dam, French Guiana - Lab288 P4 | ecosystem: Host-associated > Arthropoda: Insects > Digestive system > Gut ...
GAAATTTGTTCACCAGTGAGTGTGTTTATCTTTACAGAGAAACTGAGACATCGAGAAACAACTTATATATTTTCTACCCTTCTTATTACAATTTCTTCCAATATATATATATATATATATATATATATATATATATATATGACAATAAACGCACTCTCCTTTACAGTGTGCTACATATTCACGAAAAGTGTACTTATTTTGCATATATATATATATGATGGAAGAAATCGTAAGAAGAAGGGTAGAAAATTTACAAGTTGTTTCCCGATGTCCCAGTTTCTCTGGAAAGATCAACACATTCACTGGTGAACAAATTTCGAAAAGGTTCCTTTTACGGGAAAAAGCGACGGCGGACTCTGCATGTTCAGCAGAAATATGATATGACAATGAAACGCATTTAGAAGCATGTCCACGAAAATATTTGTTGTGATGCAGTGTGCAGTGTGCAGTGTGCAGTGTACAGTGTGCAGTGTGCAGTGTGCAGTGTGCAGTGGTGAAGACGATCCACTGGTAGCCATTCTTAAGGATGACATTACTTAAATTGTCATGCAGTAACAGATACTGGTGCGCATATAATCTGAGACTAATATACGAAGTGCCGTTACATAATATAAAAGTTAAAATATGGTGTGCTGTCTGTGCGACAAGAGTAATTGGATTCGCCTTCTTTTCAGACAAAAATAAAACAAGAAAGACGTACGGAGTACGTTCTGGGACTAATTTTGGAAATGTTCGGGAAAGAAGACATGTCGTTTTTTAGTAAGACGGTGCGATCACCCATACAGCCACTGACTCACTGGCCGCCTGAAGGTAGTAGCTTAGGTCGTCCATTGTCACCTACTCGTTTACTCGATCTGACGCGAAGTGACTCTTTTCTCTGTGGATGTTTCAAAGAAAACATGTATAAAAGTAATAAACCCACAGTACGAATTTACATAAATTATCTGGCTCGCAATACCGACAGTTTTTAGACAAAGATTTCAAATAATTTTTATAATGCATTTGCCGAGTGTCAAACAAATCTGAGAGTTGTATGAGGTGATTTCTAACGTTTGATTTAACGGGTGGTAAGTTATATATTACAAAATGTTAATTTTCGAATACAAGTTGACTCTGTGAGAAGTTTCCGCTTTAAGTCGTACAGCCAGTACAATAAAACATTTGATTCTATAATAAATAGGTGTACAGAATATGCATTTGCTTACGTATAATTTTTAAGCCTGGTAGTAATTAATTATGTCTGTTCTGTGCTCACATAAAAAATTAGTTCCCAGCTCTCCCGGAGAATGTTAGGCATACCGCTCCTCATGGCGTTATTCACAGACCAGTTGCCTCTCTGGTAACCTGTTTGCAGCGTGCTGTAAAGAGCTAAGAATGCACTAGGCAAACTGTGTCATTCTCAGGGCGAATGCTCTTAAAAATTTCGGAAGCAGTTATCTACCGTCACTGGTTTCCCCCTTCTTTTACGTCAGTAACACTGAAGGCATGGGTAAAATACGAAGTTATCAATGTAAGTCACTTCATGTTACAGGCCCATCAGGAATTTAGGATTCCCTGTAGGAAGCTGTTTGTAAACACTCTCTCTCAGATTATATACATATTGCAGCACGGAAAGTACAGAAATTTGTGAGACGTTAACGAGTTTGGCCAGTACAGTTCTTAGCTGTGTTTCCCCTCTCAAATGTAACTCAAAGCCTTTAAGCAGTAACTATTTGTCCCTTTCGCCTCGGTTGATGTCCTTTACCTTACGAGCAATCGGCCTATAAGCAGGTATTCAACTTGGTAGCCAGCACCCTTCTATAGATGTCTTCGAATTCGGCGAGGTTCGGCCGACTCAGAAACACTATAACTGTCCTGGCAGGTCTCTTCCGCGTCACCTCAAAATGTACCTGTCAATGAAAGAGTAAGAAAGAAATACGGAAGCGGGGAGGTTTCGTTTCGTGCTGTCAGTAGTGTCGTATCGCTGCGGCAGGCAATTTACAGCCTAACGGCCGACCGGAACATAAGTGTTCAATTGGTAACGTGTGACGTACATGCTACCGCTTCTGTAGTTTTGACAACAGCGTCGTAATTCTTTGCATCCCCTCCGAGAGAGGGGAAAATGTTCGGTAGCACTTACAATTGCTAAGATTGTAGACCGACAGTACTAGATGAATTACGTAAGGGTACGTCGCACTGGTGGAATGATTCCGTTGTACCAGGCGAAATTGCTGTCCCATTGCCAATTTGTCCAAACCAAATTCCACATGAAGTCGATGGCAAGTAACCGCCTCAGCCATGGGACGGCCTGAGGCTCAGAGAGTTTTAAAGCATGTGCAAAATAATCTTCACAACTGTACACAAGTTTGATCACAAGACCTAAAAAATTTGCAGATTACTACAGATGAATTGGAGCGCACTCGAACGGTCCACCGCACTTTCGGATTGTCCGTTGGTATTTCACTACCAGTCGGCATAGATTTTACTGCATATAGGAAAAAATATAATAGTGTATAATACAGCAGGTGACGAGAATCAACAAGGACAAAGTAGACTTACAAACCTACAGTCCGGAGAGGCAGAGGAAGGCAGTGAAATCGCTTGAAAGGTACTGTAGCATTTAAGTTACCTAATACGCGAATATAGTGAAAGGATGAATACACGCATTGCTTGGTTCCCTCTCAAAATGTAACGCACACATTAGAATAAATATTACATTTGCGGAGTGTAACTTAAAAAATCTCTAAATGATATACGCAGAACAGGTCCGGCTTATTTCCGTATTCTTACGTACCTTTCTCACTTAAGAATGAGATATTATGTGGCAGAATGCTGTACTCACGCCAATGTGTTTGTGCCCGCTTACAACTCTTGGTGGTAACGCCATGGTTTCCTAAGGTGCCTGTCTGAAACTCGGTCAGGGCACCGGCTAATAAGAGAAAGTTCGCGTGATTTTTCTCAGTCCCTCTATAAATATGGCGGTATAGTATTTTAAAGAGACCACAGCAGCTTCCATGTCAATTCTTAGGGACTAATAATTGATCTATCTACTATCGAAGCTATATAACCTGGGTTACTGATAGGTCCTAAAATACACAACGAAGAAAACCGCCCTGAACAGAATGAACTTACATGAATTCTGGCATAAAAATAACGCCACCTCGCTCCTGTACTTGCAATTTACTACCACGAATGAAACTAATACAGGTATTGTGTGACCTTCTGGGCAGCGATGAGATTAGCGTCACTTAATATTGCAATGACTCCCGGGGTGAGTGTTCCGACTTAAACTAGACCCTACCCAAAGAGGTTCTAGGGTTAGTGTGACTTCGCAGCCTCGTGCTAACGTCGTCTTAGCATTCACATTGTCGATAGTGGTGCCACAATTCAGTTTTGTTTTTCCTTAGAAGATCATTGACAGCTGTTTCTTGCTACATATCATTAATACCTCCAATGGAAAATGCCTGTAGGCAGACTTGTTCTGCGTAAAAACCTTCTTAAGTCGCATATATAGCCTGGGACTCAAGGACTTTGCAATGCGGATGTAATGGTCTTACTGCTTACTGAGAAATCTAACTATACAGCAAAATTGTATAGTTTAATTTACTAAAGGAGTATCAGCACAAGGTTTAAGCTATTCACATAAATACGCAATTTACAATTAACTCCACAATTTTACAAAATTTACATAAACACCAAAATTATTCCAGTCAAATTAAAATAATTGCCTTGCTTTGACTCTCGCTATGACCCGATGCAGCGCCAAAGTTTTAGAATTTAGAAGTTACAAAATTAACGGGAAAACTTTAGCTAAAAGTACTCAACTCGACTCGGAGATTGCCAAATGAAGTGTAAAATTCTAATCACATTCAATACGGCTTACCTTGTGCAGGCTGAAGCCAAATAAATCTTAAACACATAATGGTGTTTTGCTTCTCTTCTTCTTCGTAATGAGCCCGGAACCTTTCTCCACGTTTATGGCAAACTTAAATAATGAGAGTGAGACCAATTAGCTTGTAGCGTTGGGTTATATAGAAAAATCGAGGTATGCAAAAATGCCTGCTCAAACATTCTATACGGTGTACCGAACCACTGAGCACAAAGCCACCTCGCCTCCCAACGTGCAGTAGCTACGTGACCTAGTGTGTCAATGATCTAAAGTCTAACTAAAATTTTCCAGAATTTGACATTCATTACATCTGCCGCTCGTCGAAAAAAGATTAGGGGCGAAAGCTTCGATGTATTCAAGGGTTTCGAACCGAAAGTTTTCAAGGTGTACTAAACTGAACATTGTAATGAATGTGGCAATAGACTCAAAGTAAACAAATATAAGCAATACAAAAAAAAACAAAAATACACCCAAATATCAGCAACACATAAAACAAAATTAGTGTGCAAATTTTTAAACAACATTCACAAATACTGAATACCAAAAAATAAACAAAACTTGAAAGATTAGAACCATGTAAACAATCCTAAAATTTTCCATGTATACAAATCAAAAAGGTGTAAATCTTTACACTAGACTCAAGTCCTCTTTTACACAAAGCAGACTGTACTTCACACGTGCGTCTGCTTGGTCGCGCGTGTACTATTACAAAAGTCGCTGTGGTACGTGAGAACTTCAGTGGCTGCATTTATCTCGAAGATTCTTAGCAGTGAGTGAAGCATCTTCAGGCAGTCAGTCGAGTATTTCTGTGTAGTGTAGAAGACGAAGTCCTATTGCATGAGGAAAGAAGGTGCTAAGGCAATGAAGTCCCCGCTTCTGAGTGTTTTTTCCGGCTGCTCGTTGGGCTTGCGGATACAGTACTGCTTCCTGAGTCACGCTAGTCAGCTTGTAGTAGCGGATAAGCAGTAAACGTAATGTGCCCTTTCGAGTCTTCATCATTTGGTTCATCCTTATCTGGACTGGAACTGGGATTAGTAATGGTAGATTTTGCTGCTTAGTTCTGTGGTGGAGTGTTGCTTGTGCTCTGGCAAGTCGAAATAATTCTACACAGGCGGAACCGTAAGGGAAAATATAAGAATCCTAGGACAGTAAAGGCGCGGGGAACTGTAGGGAAAATAATGTGCCAGAATGCTCGTTGTTTTCGCCGTAATGAAGCCCGATTTACGTGGAGCAATGTGTTTACATCAGTTATTTGGCGAGAAGCTGTAACCTCTGATGTAAATTTAACAAGCTTTGTGACTTCAGGTGGCAACATTTCCTCCAGCGCTCGCAATTCGTGACCCGCAATGACATCTATCTTGTCAGGTACATATAGTTGTGGTGCATCAGCACTCACCTGTGTGCTTCCCAATTCAATCCGGTAATGTCTGGGATTCACTGGCGGCGACGCAACATCTCGAAGGGCCTTGAGGATTCCTCGGTGCTAGATGTCCAAGTGCCATTCTTCCAGCATCGGAGAGTGACGTGCTGCTGTTCCGGAAAGTGATACACCCACACGAACCGTGTGGCTGTAGGGTCGGAGATTTGTAGTGTAGGAGTAATTTTCTCTGACGCGAATTTTAGTGGTCTGACGTCTGAAAAAAACAGGCTCGATTCGCACATTACTGATCTGTGTACAATATATCGCTTTATCAACAGAACACCCAGTAATACTGCCTTTACTGCAGTGACTTAAATCTGGTTCTGTAAACAAGATATAGTTGCGCTGAACGTTATCTATGCCAAAATATGTGAAGTCGAGTAAATACTGAACATTTATATCATCAGAAATCCGCGTTGGTAGGGCAATTATTTTATGTAATATAAAATAACGACTGGCTGTCTTTAATGGCACATTCAAAATCAGTTTGACACCATGTGCGTCGCCTATAACCGCTTCCTTCACTAGTCATAATACAAGTGAACATTCTCAGATCTAGTTCAAGCAAGCAATTCATAACCTTCAGGTAAGTGGAATGATACATTCCGTAAAAAGTTGTGCAAAGTAGCTGGGTTGAGAATGTTTACAGTTATTTTCGCTAAAAGTATATTGCATTCACCTGTTCACTTAGTTGCTGAATCAACTGCAATAGAGCAAACTAACTGCTGAATTACCACGCACAACTCAATTTGATTATAAATGGTAACATTCAGCCGTAGTGTATCACTAGTAACTTCCTTAAATTTGTCATGAGAATGAATTACGTCCCTGATAATGCTAGACAAATTCGCTATCGCGCCAGAACTGACACCTGTCATTGCATCCTATTGTGTCATATGCGTTACCTGTTTCGAAATAGAATGAATAACGTCTGTTTGACTCCGTTGTAATTCATTAAATACTTCATGCAACTCATGTGCGCCAGAAAAGATGGCCGTACAAAGCGAAGTTTTCAAATCAGTACCACCAAAATCGACTAGGTCTCGACGGCGATCTAACTTCGGCAAAACCTGTTTAAAATTATTAAGTCTCGACTCCTTGAAGAATGACGAAATAAACGGCCGGCCTTGATCCGTTATTAATGTGGACCCCGTGCCATGTCGAGTGATGATTTGGGTTGTATACACTCTGGCAAATGTTTCCGCAGTCTGGTCAGGGATGGGAAAGGCCTCGAAATATTTAGTAAAGTGGCCTATAAAGGCTAGTAGATATTTATTCCTACGGGGGATCATCAGATATGAGCATGTTACATCCATGGATGTGACCTGGAAAGGAGCTGTTGGCTTCTCCATTTCTCCTAGTGGGGTCAAAAATTCTCTGTCTTCCTTTCGCCTCTGACATGCGTCACACCTCCTGATATAATCTGCTACGCACTCTCGCATACCGGGCAACCAGTAGCTAAGTGAAACTAAATCGAATGTCCTTTTCATCTCTGGACGAGCAATATAATCTGGGCCATGATTTATTTGAATAACATAATTAATTAAAAACTGAAATACCGCATTCAGACAGCACAAATCCCAAATGTTTACCCGGGATTGTGAAAACATGCATTTTCCGGTGTTCAGTTGCAGAATGGTCTTGTCAAACCTCTGCAACACATTTTCCAGTCGCTGAGCATGCTCCTTCGCCGACCTGGAAAATATGATCACATCATCTATGCAGACCCAGCACTCCGTGCCTACTAGGTTCTTCAAGACCACGTCCATGAGCCATTGAAAGCTCGATGGGATATTAGACATCCCGAAAGGTCGTTTTTAAACCCAAAATGCCCAAATGGAACCGACAAGCCATTTCGTTCCTTGTGTTCTTCTTTTACGCTAATCTGCCAAAATCCACTGTAACAGTCAAGGACTGTAAAATATTTGGAGCCATAGAGGGAGGAATTTGTCTCCTCAAATACTGTCGCAGGGTAAGTGTCGAACTTAATCACAGATTAAAGGGCTCGAAAATCGACACAATTCCTACACTTTGGTCTCCTATCGAGGTTCTGTTTAGGCACTAAGATAGCGGGGGCAGACCAGAGAACTGCTTTCTCTAATAACACCCTTATTCAACAGTTTCTTCATTTGAGCCTTCATCTCGTCCCTCAGTGAGTAGAGGACTATACTGAGTCCTCCTTATGAGCTGCGCGTCGCCCACCATTATCTGGTGTTCTATTACATCCGTGCCCTTAAAGTCGTTGGTTTCCTCATCATGAGAAACATGGGCGTATTCCAACTGTACGGGCTCAAATAGCTCTCTTTCCTCATAAGTGGTCTAGTTTCCTTTTAACAACTTCTGATACAGGGCTGTGTTTCTTCCTTGTACTTTGCTGAATGGTCGTCAAACCGGATTCTGACCCATTTCCTGCATTAATCCTACCCACTAAAGGTTCTAAAATCTCATCAGCGACACCAAGAACTGTGGCCTCGGGGATGGTCAATTCCTCACCCCTGAAGTTTGCGACATCACATGGGCAAAGTTGTTCCGCGCTCTAGTTACGGAGTGATCGTCCTACGACGTCACTCGGGAAGGTTTGGGTGCCCTCGACTTGACTCGTTAAAGTCCGAAGGCGGACGTTCAGTCAATGGGTATCTGAGCGGGCTCCACACAACACCATGGCGGGAGCTTCCGATCCTTCTCAGACTCCAATAATACTACTTGCCATCACCAGGGTGCTACCGTGACTTTCTCGGTAGCCCTAACGTGCCAAGACATTCTCCTGCTTTGCTATCTCAGGGCGGGGACTGTCCGGAATCTGCTCGTGTTTGCGCCGATTCTCCCGTTTCCTACGTTGAGGGCTGCGGCCCTCTTTACCCTCGGAGAATAATGTGAGTACCATATGTCCTGTGGGTGGAACGCTATACCCTCGCGGCACTTCGCGCTTATTAGTTAGTACCATCATACCACACTCTAAATCGTTCACGGCATCCATGCTGGCCATGAAATCAGTGCCTACCGGACCTGCTGTATCGGTACGGAATGAGCATACCAGGAATGTGTGTTTGAACTCACATCCTTCCAGCATGAAGGAAACGGACTGCTGCCCCTTACTGTCTAGAACGTCTTCTGTCACTCTGTACGGTTCCATTGTGGTGACTCTTATTCTAAATAAAAATTTCCAGGATATGTTATTCAATACAATAACTTCGAAAACTATGAAATTTGCTGCTTTCTCTTTAATTTAAAAGCCAATCATGGTGAAGGCAAAATCTCTTTCGCTTTGATGCCGTAATTAATGAGCCACTGCAGCTAGGTTTGTGAAATATGTATGAAAATATATCTTTGCTGAATATAACGCAAAATGAAACTGGAAAATTTGAAGTAGCTGAAGTCCGATTGCAAGAAAAAGTGTGCAGAGCAGTGGGGTTACTAAATGATATAAGTATAATCACTGAGTAATACAATTATATCACGTTACACACGGGCAGGCAAACGTCGAAACACTCTCTCGTAGTTTTTTTAATGTTAATCGTATATTTGAAAATCTACCAACTGTTACCACCATCAATACAGACTCGCCGTTATTACAACCGCAGAACGACTTTCATTAAGTTTCTTCCCCGTCGTCTCAGTTTAATCATTTGTATAATTAATACGTAACAAATATTTAAATTCTTGACTCGCTAGGTAACAAATGTCAGTATTTCTAGAAAAAAATTCTTAGTTTGTGTCAGTCATGCGAATATTTCTATTAACAATGAACAAATAGCTAATTCCTCTATAATACACACTTACGTAACCTAAGACCTATACTTCAATGTGTGTTTGGTGTAATTCCTTACCGGTTACTTTAACTACGCAACTAATTTGAAAGCTGCTAGATGTTACTGGACGAACAGTTGACTTGTTCGATATAGGTGCAGTTAAACTCATTCCGACTTTGTGATAATTCTGATGGATCTATTTTGAAATATTTAAATTAAATGTATGTAATAATTTTGAAATATCTTACAATATCTATTTGTTCAGCGTCACGTGTAAATTTTCCTTTCAGGTTACGGAGAAAACTCCACTGTAAAGCTAACAAGCAACACACTATAGAATTGTAATAACTTATTGTTCAACGCGTGCTTTAAAATATCAAAGGTATACGATCTTAATTAGTTTAAGGATGTGGACTCCCTTAGGTCACGCGTTCATCTACATGTCACTGAACTACGGTCGTGTGTCATATGGTTGGGAATTGCAAGTGAAACGTCTCCAATTTCCTGAGCCAGGGCACTTTAGTTCACAGTCAACAATGAAAGTAGCATGATAATACAAACCATGTGGTTTGAATTTATTTTGAAGGCAGTTCACTGATCGAAATGGGTCGAAAGATAATCAAAATTGCTGAATTCGAAAAGAGTTTCCTATCAACGCTAGCGGAATGAAAAAATTGAGCTCCATTTTACTGGATAGTTCGCTCAACAATATGAATTGAGGCGTTTTGTAGTAAGTAGATACTCTGTAGGTATTAAGGAAATTAAACGACGCAGTATCAACTACTACTATCTCTAAACTACTAGTGTAATTTCCTGTACACAAGATGTAATGGTTATTCCGCTCTAATTCGGTTGTCAGGATGTCGTTTGTCGTACACGATGTACCACGCGAGTGAGGTTGAGGTTAAAGTAATATGAAGCAATCTGCCTCAGCATCCCGACTGTTGAAGGAACGTTTGATATTTCCACACGTCTATTAAGGTGAAGTGAAAAAAACTTCACAAAAAACCGTGCCATTTGGTTTCAGCACACGGTTACATTCGCATGTCTCCCACGGCCATTCTTCAAGACTCCCAATAGCTTCACAACGTCCTAAATTTCTTATACAGCAAGGGAAAGGTGGAGGAAATCGATAATCTATTTCACAGCCTCCATTTAAATCAGTCTCATTATACAGCGCGACCTCATCAGAAGGCAATATTATCAACGTGACTGCAATGACAAAATTTAAGAATTTGTTCTGGGTCACATTTATTTTTCCATGTCTACACCACGAAGGGATAAAGGGGGAGTAGAAGTATGGCTCCACTCATTTGAACCTCGGCACATGGAGAAGAAGAGTGATTGACCTTACAACCCGGCTGCTTTAGGTTGACAACACCAGCACCCATTGAATAGGAGGTTGGGTGCGCCCCAAAGATAGTCTAGTCGTCATGGAAAAGATAAAAGTGTCTAAATACAGTTGACAAATGAATATCTATAAGACAATATTAATATTTATAATTGTATTTATACCTTCGAAAAGTAACACTTTTTTAAAGATTTATTGCAGAGTATGTACAACATGTTCGAGGACAAGTTAAAATTGTTCCCCCAAACAAATTTGAATAAAAATTTGTACAATTGCAAAAGTAAAATAAAAGTCAATGCAAATAACACAGTAGAAAATTCTAAAGAGAAAAATCTTACTATCGGTGAGTTAACAACAGCAGACTATGGTTCGGTCGTTTACTTTTACATTTCTTGTACACAGTAATCATGTTGGCTAGAGCTACATTCCCGACTTGTTGGATCAGGCGATTGGGTGGGAGGGGCAGTGAGCAAATCATTTGGCTGTACGTTGGTGGATGATAACTGGGATGGGCTCAATGTTTAGGGTGTCGTGACAGGACAATAATCAAACTTATGCAGCATACAGCTTCACTGTCATCCTCGCAGGGAGCAAACGGTTAATACTCTTGAGAGAAAAATATTAGTATTGGTTGCATGAATCACATGCGCCATAAGACACACTATGTGGACAAAAGTGGATATTACAACGTTAAACTAGGTGGTATCAGCAGTTCTAGCACATGAACAGTGTCATTTATTGAAACCTTACGAAGAGGAGTATGCAGATACATGTATATGCAACTAGTATTTACTTAAAACGTTTTGCGTGCCCTAATTTCACGTATCCTCTTATTTTCACGTACTTTGCTTTGGTACGCTAATTTTGCCTGCAATATTATCTATTATTGTGGTGGATTTTACAATCTAAGGTCAGACGAGATTATTACGAAGATGCTACTGGCGGGAAATCGTCTGCAGGAAAATTGTGCATTACAGAATTGTTAGTGTTTTATCAATTGCAGCCAATAGGTGAACACAATTCGCAGATACACAAGAAAAGTCCTCGTAGAAGCTCGTTACGTTATTAATAATTGTAACAGAATACCCTGATCCGTAACTCAAGAACGAATCGACTAACCCACAAGGTACAGAAATTCCTTCATTTTAAGGAAATTACAGGTTCATCGCCGCCTTTACAACAGCTCGCTATCAGGATATAACCTGAGCCAGTTCAATCTGCCTACGTCTTCACACTTACCTTCTCGAAATCTTACCGTACTATATGCAAGAATTAGACCCCAATTCCATGATCATGTTGATTACTCTCTAATGTGTTGCGGTAGATACATCACAGTTTTTTACTCCGTCCTTTTTTTAAGCTTCCATTTTCGTCTGTCTCCCACATACATTTTCCCAGGACTTAACGTATCACTCTAAGTTCATTTTCTTTCCCTGTGGCGATTCGACCCGATTCCGGCTCAGGGCCTCACCGTATGGAGCTTCGCAACCACACTCACTGGACACATCACTCTCGGTAGGATTCCTCTGGATGAGTGTCCAGCCAATCACAAAGACCTCTACCTGACAAGAAACGACACTCACAAGAGGCAGACTTCCATGCGCGCAGCGGGATTTGAACCCACAATCCCAACAAACGAGCGACCGCAGACCCACGCCGTAGAACGTGCGGTCACTGGGATTGGCAGCTTATTTACTCCTTTCTGTTTATACTTTCAGTCACTTTTCTCATCTTCAATTCTCTATCACTGCATTTCCTCTGTACACCATAATTCTTCTGCGCTTTTACTACAACAATTCGCCATGTATTTCTGCTGCTCTTCCTCTTGCATGATGGATGCAGTTACCTGTCACTAACCGCGACTCTTAGCAATACATAGCAATAAATTGCTGCAATCACATAACATTTTCACTTTCCCCATCCATTCTCTATTTAATCTTATATATCAGGCTATTTGGTTCAAGCGGTGACGCTTGTACTTGCATTCGAAAATTGTCCAGTTCTGATCTCGGACTGGATGCCAATCACCCTGATATTTTCGTGGTGTTCTCAATATCTCACACATAACTCAAAATATGACAGACTAATCCATACACATCGTTGAAAATTCATATTATTATTATTATTATTATTATTATTACTATTACTATTATACCGTTCAACGCAATGTAGTCTGAGTTTCTGACAGTGTTGCTACATTGACCACAGGTAAATATATAAATCCTCTGCATATCGGCGCCAATTTGCGGTTATTATTATTTTCATAATTATTTCTGTTACGTTTCTGCTTTACACATTCGTTGTATATGTCTTCCTTCCTCTAATCCAGGCCTGTCAAAGACGCGGCCCGCAAAGCTCTATGATGTGGCTCGCTCAAGTTATGATGCTCATAAAGTTTAAAGTCTTTCTTATTATTTTGTCGCAAAATGCACCTAAGAAATCACGCAAATCATACCCAAAAGGAATTTTACATCCTATCTTCTTTCTGCATTGGAAAAGTTATAGTTTAAGAAAGGCAAGGAAATGTGACTTAATATCTTGCGCCCCAAGATGTCAAATTCCATTTCGGATTTGGTCCGCAGCCTGTTTCGAATTTTACAAGCTTGTTTAATTGCTAAAATTATATCTACATTTCTCTTATATTAGAAAATTTTCGTTATTTCCTCACATAATCTTTGTTTTCTTCGGCACATTCTGTCCCATTTCTCTGTCCTCCTAATGTTCGCCTTTCTCCTTCCTTCCCTCTTTTAGTTTCCTCTTTCATTTCTTTCGTCTCTTAATAAAGCACGTATTCCTTCTCTTTTCCTTCTCGGAAGCCAGTATCGCCATTCCCGATCGTGTCATTATAACTACCCTGACGTAAAGCAACTCCGCTGAAACGACTGGTTTGAGGACTGAGGCTTACGACAGACATTAAGGAAGAAGGGGTTGAGGCTTCTCCAAATCGATCTTCCTCTCTTACTCTTACAATATTGATGCTAAACAGGATTTTGAACCAGATCAGCACAATATACTGTAGGATACATGTACATGTACATGCATAAAATTTCTCTCACATTTCTAGGACGCATGCAGATTGTAAAACTACAGTCTACTTCTAAAAACAGGCAGGTACTGCAGACGTGTAACGACTTGTAATAAAATGTTACTTTCTACTTATCTCGAATTTTTTTCATAAGTCTTTAATGTTAGGTTACGGCAAAGAAGAGCGATGAAAACTGCAGTAAACAATTAATAAGGAGGGAAAGGCTTAATTTATGCAAAATATCGGCTTTCTTACTCTATGATTCCGTTACATTCTCCTGAATTTAATGCTAACTTCATCAGAATCCAACAAAAGGTCGCAATTTAATAGCTAGGATTATACTTAGTATTCGAGTTCTGCCAAGGAGGCTCTTTTTCGTGGCTGTTTTTCATAGGCTTCCTTACTCCCTCCAGACAAACAATGCGATATGCGGCTAAAAACGATGGAATTCACAAATCATTAAAGTAATTACATTCTCTATATGATTGCGTTTTTTTTGGATCACGAATGTTCATTACCATTTTCACAAGACACTGCGAATGGCCCTTGTTCAGAGGCAGGCGAATGCTTTATAAAAAGCAGTAGTCATTGATGTATGAAACAGCTCGAAGTAGCGTTCTTAGGAGAATTCGAAGAAAGCCCCCGCTATAAAATAACCCTCCATCAAAGAGGATTTTAAGTTAATTCTATCCAGTTCTCACCTCACAACCTATACCTGTATTAGACACATGCTCCTATATCCCTCACGATCATACAATCTACGGCTTTCCACAATAATTCCCATCGAAATTCACAGTGCATTCATCGTTCGTTTCATCCTAGTTCCAAGGCTGCCCACAGTATTCTGACGAGATTTCACTGTAGTAAGACAACAAATGAAGTGTGCCTTCCAGGAAGTTCCTGCAGGCGTAAATGCAAAATATTTCTTTTGTGATGTCCTTGAGTATGAAAGCAGTACAAGGTTATTACACCGTATTCAGGCGTTCTACACAATAAAGCTGTTGCGCTCAGGGACACAACAAAAGGGATACTGTACTACGAGCGCCAATGCCGCTGGACCCTAAATATACTTCAACAAGACAGGCAGTGTAAGTATGACGTAACACTGAGGCGCGTTCTTGCAACAATTGTTGAAGTGGAAAAGCAATGAGTATTATACAACCGGAGTGTGTGTTTTTGTAACCTGCAATGCGCATGTGCCATGTTGCCATGTGTGGCCTACCCCGCTCTACAATATTTTTCCACATTATCTCATAAACGGCACGACTTTAGAAACAACGATATTGAACTAAATGTGTGTTTCGGGGGTTTTTTTTTAAATTTGTCTGAAATATTTTTCATTGCAAGAATCACTGTGCGAGATATGATCGAAAGTGTATATTGGTCGTAATGTAACGTACCATTTATTCTTGTCCGATTTTAATGAAACTTAAATTTTCTAGACAGGTTTTAGAAAAGTAGGCAAATATCGAATTTAATGAAAATCCATCTAGTGGGAACCGAGTTCTTCCATTCGGACCGACGGACAGACATGACGAAACTAATAGTCGCTTTTCGCAATTTTGCGAACGCGCCTAAAAAAGGAGAGAGTTAGCAATCTAGGTACAGTATTCTAAAATAAAACTCCTTATATATATAACGTCATCGACCCTTATATAAAATTTATTGCGATGACGACTGGCATCGAAATGTGAGGACAGCGTGTTTGTAACCCTTGACATGTATGCGCCTTTTGGTGTACATGTGGGAAAGACTGGAAGATTTCGAATAAAACTCAATTACATTTTTTCGGCAAAAAAAAAAAAGAATCTCGCGTAGAACTGAGAGAGTGGTGTAGCATCTCTGAAAGTAGTATATCGAGTCCTTTTTACGTGCAATGTTTTATTTATTGGTGTGTCACAGCGCACAGTTGCTACAATTTTTATCGTGGAATTTCTTGTGACACGAGTACTTCAGAAGCTGTTTCCTTTTACGAGTGGGGACGAATTCTGGTAGTAATGTTATACTTTCTGCAAAATTCAGTAATTTATTTTACTTACAGCAATAGGTTTAATTCAATATCTCATCAGAGATCTCATCTCCTCTGAGAGGAATGGTGGAACTTTTAGCAACGTGACAGCGCATTACCTCTGAATAATGAGTCAATAAATCTACATTATGTTGATGAACCACCTGCACATTCGTTTTTTATATTAACATCGGCGAAACACATGGATGGAAGGAGTACAAGCGACCATGAGAACAATAAATTTAGAACCAGATCAATGGAGAAACAGAGAGGAATGGCGCTTGGTTTGTGGAAGACGGCGACAGATGTTAAAAAACCGGGCAGGCAGGCAGGCAGGCAGGCAGATAGATAGATAGATAGATAGATAGAAAAAACTTCGGCGATATAGAAGTTGGATATCTTACAACGAGATGTTCACATGAAGACACAACGCAGAGGAAATTACAGGTTTCGTTGATACAACCCAGGGGTTTCCTCGGCTACACTTATCAATCTTGCCGTCATAAGTAAGGGCAAATAAATATAAACTAAAACCCAACTTTAGCTGCAAATTTTATAAATTACATAAGCCTGCAGTTTACACTCATAAACAACGTAATCATCAATATTTGACCTTGTAACAGCGACTGAAAAACCTACGTCTTTATTTTATGAATATATAAATGTTTCATAACGCATTTTACATGCGATTTATAAGCACTGTACAACTTTATGGGTCCGCCATGTGCAGAGCAGCGGGCATTAAATTTGAAAAAAAAAAAGAACAACATCAATTCTTATAATAAAACCAATTAGATGCACTAATTTCTCAAATTTATTTTTGGAATAAAACTCTACATGTTTCGGACAGTTCCTCTGTCCATCATCAGGAGTTTTTCACTGTAAACACAGCAATGGTATATGTCATACATGTTTGCTGACAGCTTGCTGCTCGTAAGCTGTTAGCAAACCCGTATGACTTATACCATTGTTGTGCGTACAGTGAAAAACTC
>Ga0123354_10007521_pt1 | contig 16411 bp, 5 predicted proteins | sample TergutLab28metaG_2_FD_97872 | JGI IMG/M metagenome (GOLD analysis project Ga0123354, IMG submission 97872) | Labiotermes labralis P4 segment gut microbial communities from Petit-Saut dam, French Guiana - Lab288 P4 | ecosystem: Host-associated > Arthropoda: Insects > Digestive system > Gut ...
ATAAAACATAAATACATTCCTTTATATATATAAAAACCTAAAATCCCTATATCCACTCTGTACGAACGTCTCATAAAACATAAAAAATACAGGAAATGTACGTATAAAGTAATATTGGGGCGGTTTCGTGAAATCATTATTGTAGTGGAAAAACAGTAAATATTATACAGGGAGAGTCTCTCGCTAGAGGTCCCAAACTATTGTCTATAAAAAATTATGTTATTGAGATAATGACTTGAAAACTTATATATATATATATACCGGGAACGATGCAAAACAGGACCTGCTCATAATCAATGCTGAAACTGGTCTCCTTTCACATCCAAGCACACTGGAATGCGTTTCTTCAAATTCTGGATTACTTTTCCCAAAGTTTCAACTTTGACGCCTTGAATCTCTTGGTATAGAGCGTCTTTGAGTTGTTCGACTGTGCGGGGTGTATTTTGTACAATTTGCTCTTCAATAAGCCTCAAAGAAAGAAGTCGTCAGGCGTTAGATCGGCTTCCCCTTGTCTCTAACTTTTTAACCAATTTCTGGATGGAACACTTCGATGGTGCACGTCTTTCAGGAAATTCCGTTCGAAATGCCGTCTGGCAAGTTTTGAATGAACCTGTTTGCCATTATTTACGAACGAGAAACCCGCGCTGTTCTACTGTATACATAGACAATAGCTTGGGGCCTCTAGCGAGAGACTCACTCTATATATTCGGAGTGTGTAATTGTAGACTTATTTATCCATCATGCAGTGCGCATTCGCCATATTGTCATCTGTGGCCTGTCGCGCTCTACAATATTTTTCCACATTACCTCATAAATGGCACGATAATCGAAGAAAAATTATTGCACATAAAATGTTTGTTTTGGTTTTCTCTAAAACTTTCCCCAACATTTCTCACCTTAAGAACAATTAAACGAGATATGATAAAGAATTTATATTGGTCTTCGTGTAACGTGCTCGTTATTCTTACAAGATTTTTAAAAAAATTTAACGTTCTCAACAGATTTTCGAAAAATTCTAAAACATTAAAATTAATGAAAATCCGGCCAGTGGGAGACGAATTGTCCCACGCGGACGGGCAGACGGACAGATATGGCGAAGCTAATAGTCGCTTTTCGCAATTTTGCAAAAGCGCTCAAAAACATTACTGAATGCCAACAAAAAAATAAAAAAATAAACTCATCTTAACAAAAAACTAATGAGCTATTTAATAAATGGATAAAAACAAAGAACGATATGGGAATTAAAAAGGCTACAGCAGAGGTTTTAATTAACTAACTCCATTGAGCATAATTCTGAGGTGTGGCATCCCCTTTGTGTGTAGAAAAGACTAACAGTGAGGTAAATATCAGTCATGAAACCACAACTATGGTAGTATGGATTTATGATGGTTATTTAATAGCAAAAAATAACTACATGTTTACTTACATAAACTTACATCCTACCAGTCTTTGACCATTAGATTTCCCACTAAAAAAACTGACTGTAACGCGTAACGATGATGAGATCTCAGCATCACTTAGCAATATAGGCATATATATATGATACTCTTTGAGCAAAATTGTAATAACCTGAAGATGGCCGCTATTGCCCGAAACATGTAGTTATTTTTGCTATTAAATACTATCATAAATCTATACTACCATAGTTGTGGTTTCATGACTGATATTTACCTCACTATTAGTGTATTGAGCATAGTCCCATCTATGAAGCTGAAAGGACCTCGTCTATAAAGAAATTCCCTGCATCTTATGGAACCCGGAGTTTCAATACCGCACTCACAACAGTCCTCCACCTGTCCCTATCCTAACCTGCGTCCATCCAGTCTACGGCCCTTATTCCTCTTCATAAAGTTCCATTTTAATAGTATATTCCCATTTAAGCCTAGGCCTTCCAAGTAGCCGTTTTCCCTCAAGCCTTCCCACCAAAGCCCTGCATGCAACTCTTCTGCCTCCCACACGTCCCACATGCCATGTCCATTTCATTCTTCTTAATTTGATCACCCGAATAACATCTGGTGAGATGCACAGATTATAAAAATTCTTTAATATAAATAATAGTTCAAAGTTTGGAATATTGTTTTATTTTGGTCATATAATTTAAGATTTTACTGTTATATTTCTTTTCGCTGTACATAGCGTGGGATCCCGTCAGTACAGATCTTGCATTATAATTTAATGGATTGCCTAAAAATGCTTACAAACAAAACGTGTAGCAATAACATCGCAGATATAAAGCCCTATTTTTGGACATCCGCTCGTGTGAATTTCTGTATACAGTTATACTGTAAAAGTTGCCTCAATTAAAGTTTTCATAACTCAATCAATAACAGTAACGTGCTAGACCATCACATCAACATGCATGCAATTAGCAAATATCAGCAGGGTGCTGTCTATAATTTTGTATACATTCGAGTGTAAGTAAAGCAAACTCTCTACAGGCCTGGACAAGTTCGATGGGTTCCAGGAATTTGAAGCAACCAGATTTCCAGACTATCCGGGATATAGTCCTGAGACCCACTTCTATTAGAACTTGATTCAATCCCAAGGACATAGCTAGGTTAGAATGATTAAGTCAAAGATACAACCGGGAATCGAATCCGCGACCTTTCGGCTTGCTGCGCAGTGTATTAACAAATTGCGCCACTGCGTGCTCCATAATGGCTGGTGTGTTGGTGTGAAAATTGGTGTCTCACGCCAAGACATAAGATAAAGGCACGAGGTGTTAACGAATAGAGTGGTGAGAGCATTTTCACTTGAGAACTCTAACGTTGTGTGAAGTTAGAATTACATAACAGTGACTAATTTCACGATTTACACTTCTTGCATAATATCAGGTTCATAGAAAATCAAGGAGGATGAGATGAGCCCATGGGAGATGAAGAGAAAAGCATACACACTTTAGATAGGGAAATACGAACAGAAGTGTTCACTTGAAATTTATAGGAGTCAGTGGGTGGGTAATGATAAAATAGGTCCAAACAAATAGATGGCCCGGGATGGAATAGTCGATATAGCTACATGCTATGGACTGCATGATCCAGGGATCGAATTCCGGTAGCGGCGAGAATTTTCCACCCTTCAGACCAACCCAGCCTCCAGTACAATGGGTATCGGGTCAGTTTCCGGGGTGAAGCGGCCGGGGAATGACGTTGACTGCCCGTCTCCACCTAGCTCCGGAGTTAAAGATGTTAGAGGGCCGTACCTTCAACCCCTTCCTGCCGGACCTTAATGTCCTCTTCTAGGGTGAAACTGACTATTTTAAATAAAAAGAAGAATTTTAAGTCTCGATGCTTTGGCCTCAATTTACAATAGCACTCAGTTTTGGGTACACTAATTAGTGCTGACAGTCTGAGATTGCTCTTCTAACACGTCTGTCAGTATTGCGCCTTTCTTTTAAAGTGTCGTATCGTTATGCAAGCATTCATTTCCAAAAAGACACACCCTTTCTCAATAAATTCCATGGGGCTCTATTCTTGAGAGACTGGAAGTCCTTTAGATGGTCAAAAATTCTCCACTTCTTCGGGAATTCAATGGTCCTTATTAACCCTTTAAACGCCAAGTTAAATCCCATCTGCAATCTGCTGGCATTATTAGGAATTCACTATATTCTCCACGTTAGCAGGATAAGGGTTAAACATCTTCCGGAGTCTGGTGAATCCAGTCCGCAACGTTACACTACGTGTTTAAAATCTTTTTAAATTCATATTTCCATTTACGCTTGTGTCCCCTTAATAGACTTTTTCCTTTAATTCCATTGATCAGAGTGTTGAAAATTTCGTCATCATCGTCCATATGCCACATAAATTTTAACCTCATTTGCTTGGTAACAGCAATAACATAAGACAAATTTATGGGCCGTTTACCACTCAATGCTCTCCATTACCTAACTTCCTAATGCACGTTCTTCCTTCACGGTAAGGCAGCGATTTTCTTGTTGTCTCACCTTATTGCACAATACACAGAATGCCTTATGCTGGTCACGAAAAGAAGTAAGATGCGTGCGTACAAAGTGACATTTGTAAGCGTAGATAGAAGTTGTCTTGCTGCGTTTGTAAGTTGCTAACATCTCCGTAAAGTTTCAAGTGTAGCGAGTAGCAATATATACGAAATTTGTGCAGTCAGTCAAAATGCATTATTTTAAGCAGAACGGAAGGCAATCGAAACAATACGCCATACCCATGGGCCTAACTCTGCTGCAGATTCTACTAAACTTTACCCCATTTGTAACCTGAAGTGAAAGCTCAAAAGAAGGTACAGCTATGTGAAAACACATGCTGTTTGACAACAAGGAAATTTCCAAATTTAATTTGACAGCATCCCCTATAATAGATTTAATATTTTTTAAGAATTTAAATTGGGAAGGCCGAAAAAGAAACGAAGAGCAGAAAATCAGTACTTGGGAATAAATTCGTGATATTCTGAAGAAACAGGGAAATTATAAATACCTTGTCGAAATGACCGGTCATAGAAAATTCTGGGTGCTAACCTGTGGCAACAGTCTGATAAAGAAACGTGCAGGAAGTACGTTGAAAGTGGAATTTGATAGAGTTTCCTCCGTATAGTCCTGCATGTTTTCGAAAATGTTTGTATTCCATTCCACATGTTAATTCTCCTAAACACACAGAAAGACAGTTGACTGAGTTGTGGCAAAGGAAGACCATCCTATTTTGAGTCTGTTTAAAATTGCCTAATCAAAGAGATTCTAAGGTCAAAAAACTCTGGCTAGTATGATATAAAATCCTAAGTACATGAAGTTGTTGGAATGAATATCAATAGGAGTAAACCCCACAATTCAGAAATATGTTAAGCTGAGATTTGCTTTTGTAACATCCAAAGGAAGCCACGCTGAGAAGGAATGTGTCTGATAATGTGGACCTCACGCACTTGTCGGGCCACTTTACCTGCTAACTTACATTTTCTTCTAAACTAAAAAGTTTATTTGCCTCTTCACCTTTGCAAAGGACCTAAGTTGATAGCAGACATTTTGAATCGCTACAGCTCTTTTTTACCGCGCAGTCAATAACATTTGAAACAACTTTAGAATTATCTACATGTTTGCACGGTGCATCAGTGACAATTAAACACTTTATTATCCAACTAATGCACAATATATGATTTATAGATACAATTAAAATTATAAAATATTTAAAAGTTCTCCAACATGTTTCGGATCACAGAGGATCCATAATCAGAGAGCCTTTTACAGTACTGGGCTAAAAATTACAAGAATGATTCTATCGTGTCCGTTGGCATGGACAAGGTCGGTGTTATGGCAGCATATTCTGACACGTTGTGCTTGTGTGTATTTCACTGTACATGAAGACACTACCAGTGGCAGTCCCTTCATATACAGCGAACTACACACACGCACAACCGGTCAGAAAATGCTGCCATAACACCGACTTTGTCCATGTCAACGGACACGATAGAATCATTCTCGTAATTTTTAATCAAGCACTGTAAAAGACTCCCTGATGATGGTTCCTCTCTGATTCGAAACATATGGGAGCACTTTTAAATATTTTATAATTTTAATTGTATCTACATATTATATATTTGCATTAGTTGGATAATAAAGTATTAAACTTTAGAATTAGTTTAATAAAAATAGAATTTTTCACAGTATACAAATAATTTAATTTTATCCTTAATAGCTAATTATCACATTCGTGTCATAAATAATTTAGTTCTTCATAAGTGTTTCATTTTTTGTCACATGTGCGAGAAGTAAGATGGTCACGGTATTGTGTACACTACTGACACAGAACGCTTCACGGCACTCCGGCGCAGCTCATTTTGCTGCTAAAGTGTTCAGAGACGTAACCTAGAGAAGTCTGGTAACAACAGCGTTGCTATTTGATCAAACATTCTCTACGGCGTCCCATGACGCTAGCGTTACCTATGATATGAACAGACGCATCTGAATGGAGGCAACGAATATTATCCCTGACCATGAGCTGACTGTCAGTTGACCGTAAAAGCAGCCATAGTGTGGGCCAAGATTTAGTATTCCACAATAACGCATATTTTCATACGTACAATTATGGAGATCAGTAAGTGCAAGCCAGATATGTATCGTGGCTGGTGACGCTTGGTTTCTTGCATTCACAACGAGCACTGACCGCTGTAAGTAGTTGCAGTAAAGTTAAAAGTAGCATTTCTTTTTTTGAAATAACGGAGATGAAAGAAAGAAGACACGAATGATTGTAGGGAAAATAAATAAGAGGATTCTGAAAGGAATATGGGGAAAATAGGATAAGGATAAAAAAGTGATAGGATTAAGGGAAAAAAAGAAAGCATGAGAAGCGAAAGTACTGGAAAAAAATCATTTCTTTTCTTGAGTGATTAAAGGCGAACAAGGGGCAAAAGTCATGACTGTAAGACGAGGTTACACACCTACAGGGCATCAGACTGCAAAACACAGGGAGTGACTTCCCTGCGACTTTTAGGCATAAACACGGGAGGGACTTCCCTACACATATTTCGCATCAGACTGTAAAACAGAGAGAGTGACTACCCTGCAGCTATTTCGCATCAGACTATAAAACACAAGGAAAGACTTGCCGGTGACTATTAGGCATAAACACGGGAGTGATTTCCCTGCAGATATTCGGCATCAGATTGCAAAACACAGGGAGAAACTTCCCGTTTACTCTTATAATAGTCCTTACACTACTTTTCAGTAAGATGGGACTGAAGTTAAGTTTAATTAAGTTCGAATGTATCTCACTCTGAATTTCAGAAGAAGTGAAACATGTATGACCGAACCGCAATATTGAAACGACACATTAAATATTACGATGAAGTACATAATAAGGGGTATAAGTCGTCTCCCTCCTCAATCTGTAGGATGTTAGGTGATTACTGTGTAGTTGCAAACTTCATTCCACAAAAATACGCTTTGGTGTCGTAGAAGAATATTCATAAAAAATAATGTTAAACCTTAAACAACTATTTCATCTATGCAACCAAGATGCTTTTTTGGAACCAACGTAACTATTCAGTATTAATCAGTCTGGTTATTCTTTCAGAATAAATTCAGTGTATTATCTGCCACTTTGAACATTTCTTCGGTTTTAAATAAAGTTATTTATTGCATTGTGTCACACAAAATTTTGGTAAAAGTTAAATTTTTATTCCGAAATTTTCTTCTAAATTTATTACTTTTTTAGCAAATAAAAAGGGTTTCATTTATAATAAACAAATATTGTTTTTGAAAATGGAGTCCTGTAGACTGCACATACAGTTCTTAAATGTAGTAAGTGGGCCTTTCCCTTTTGTATTTGTAAGTAGCTAAATTTATGAACATATGAAACCACCCAAACTTCATACCGGAACACTATAAATACAACAGAAACAGGTAGGTTATTCTTCATGTTTAAACAAGAAGCTTATAAAAGAAACGGGAGATCTGAGGTTCTCACTGCGATGCTGGATAAACTTTCAGGGTTAAGAATATGATCCTTCGTACTTCCTGGTACAGGAACGGACATCGCTTCTGGAATACGACTTCTTTTGTGAAAGATATGTTTGTGACGGGTATGGGAATGAGATGGATATAAGATCCGTATGTACAAGTGTGTGACGAGAAAGAGAGGAGTACGAGGTAATTAAAAGACGGTTAAGACATGAGTACGAGAAGATTACGATAGGAGTATGAGAAAAAGCATGAAATTAGTATGATACGAGTAGGAGACGAGTTTGAGATTAGTATGGGCAAGATTCTGGTGAGAATTAAACGAGTATGAGAGGACGGAGTCGAGTGTTTTTAGAAGATTATGAGATGAATGAAGAACGATTATGATTCGAGAAGGAGAAGGGTATGACAAGATAATCAGACGATTGTAGGAAAATTAGGTTTTAAGTAAAAGGCTATTGTAATATGAGTATGAAAAGAGTATTAGTACGAGATTAGCATGAGATGAGTATGTGATAACATGTGCTGAGTATGACACGAGTATCAGACACACACACATGCACATATTCATGGACGTTCTTCTGCACTTATTTACAAAAACTTGATTTACGAAAGCAGCTACCCAAAAACTCTACAATACGCCAGGCGCAATGACGTACAATCTTTTATACACTCTGAATTGTATAATTTTTGTTTCAATAGTTTAAAATATGCTTATTTAAGTGTATTTAATTTCGTATCAACTAGTAACTTATTCAGAACCTGTTCAGAAAGAGACGCACCAAGGGATAGTAAAAACTTCTATGCGAGTGTACCGCGAGTATAATATATGAAGGTTAAGGGAGAAACTAATAAGAGGGGGGCCAATGAAAGGGATTTCAGTTTACCGACTAAAATGGTGCAGGGGCAACATGCTAGTTGCTCCAAATGCTATCTAACCAGCGATTCAGACGCCGTTATAATCCGAAAACTTATCTTGTCATGCTGGAACAACAACAGATGTCAGTATTAGCCAAATTAACATTTCCAAATACCGTTTAGGTATACGAATAACGCAAATGCCTTTCCAGACTGTTTTGATAGGAGGTTGTAAACAAATTTAAATTGTGCAAACAAAATCAGTGCAATTTACCACATTCCGCTGTGGAACCCAACTCGAAAATGCAAGTAACTTACCAGACGTTACACACCACTTCCGTACAGGATCCCACACACCACGTGGTCATGCAAGAATCCTGACGGCGTTTAGCAACTCTTTTGATATGGACCTACATTCAACTATGCCGACATAAAAGGATTTCCATACATTTTCAACTCTGAATTCCGAACACTTCTCAATCGTAGAGAAATAACGATTTATTTTCATATCATATTATATACTGCCTTCGAATGGAATAATGTAAAGAAGGCGAAAGAATTTCCAAGCTTCTTCGATTCAGTAATTAAAAAATATTTGAGTAGCTCAAATAACAGAAATTATTTTCAGAAAATTCCATAAGAATTACAGTTTCAGCATATTCAACTAAAATAATATTGGACCCCTGTAATTACTCAATTTAAAAAATAATAATTCTTTAGAAACAGCGAAGGTTTTTCAAAAGAAATTCACTTCAGTTATTAACGTAACCACGCAAAGAGCGAAGGTTTTTACATATATTGGATGCTGAATTGTAATCATAGTTTATTACTCATGTTAAAAAGGTGAAGAATTTACGAACACTATTTATATTGAACTCTTCAATTATCGCAAATCGTAAATTATATGAAAATTACAGGACCTTACAGCTTTCGATCCATAAATCGAACCATCACATATGAATACAGCAAGCTTCTGTCAAAGTCCTGTGGCTGGTAACAAGACTGAAACAAATATCAGTCACCAAAAAAATCATACGTTCCTTCTTTTCATTTTCCACGTTATTCTTATGGTTTTCCAAGTGGAGAAGAATTTGTACATTAGTTGGATGTGATATATGGTATTAATCTAGGATTTAGACGCCATTATATGCTGTGCGTACCTTCATTACAGCATAATTTTCACACAAACTCATAAACAAATCAGTGTGGTCAAGATAACAATAAAAATTATGTAGAATGGAAAACTAAGGACGCTGAAGAAATTACGAAGCCAGACAAATCCATAAAACAGAGTCAGTGTTATGCTTCATGAGCGTCCAGCATATATCATAACACAGAGTCAGTGTTATGCTTCATGAGCGTCCAGCATATATCATAACACAGAGTCAGTGTTATGCTTCATGAGCGTCCAGCATATATCATAACACAGAGTTAGTGTTACGCTTCATGAGCGTCCAGCATATATCATAACACAGAGTCAGTGTTATGCTTCATGAGCGTCCAGCATATATCATAACACAGAGTCAGTGTTATGCTTCATGAGCGTCCAGCATATATCAACAACTTTCGAAATCCATCAATATCGAAGAAATTCCAAGAATGTTCCAACGTTTCCATTAAACAAATTATTCACAAATAATCCAAATTATACTATCAAGAAGGGAAAAGCGTTTCTCGTAAGTACTTTATCTGAAACACCACGAAATCCCCTTTATGACCTACTACTATCGAGAGAGAATAAATCTCTCCCAGTTACTACAGATCGCGTAGCCTCGATTGAAATGCGACGGAACGGGCAAAAGAACATCAAAGAGAGGGTTTCAGAATATCACTGCTCTACGAAGGCTGGGAGACAGACGGAATGAATGGTAGAAGTGTAGAGGAAAATTTGATTTCGGAAAAGCGGAGGGGGAAAGTAACATCACTTTATTAGAAGGTGCTCTGACTCCCTTCTTCGTTCAATTAATGGAAGTGTCATTAAAATGGAGACATTAGAAAGGTGAATATTGCTGGACGTGGGATTCTGATTTACTGGATGATGTTGAACTGCATAATTTAGGGGGGGGGGATTAAGGACTGCCTTTAAACAAAAGGATAAATTTTGAATAATGTAAACCAGCAGTATTCGTGAAAGGCACGAATTGGCTACCAGATTCAGTGGTTGTCTGAAGAGAGAAGAAATGAAGGAAGCCTGTGTCGAGACGGCTGGTCGCAATAACATCCAAATGCGTACCCAACACTTCCAGGTAGCACTCCGACAAAGAAAGGGTGGAAATCCCCTGATGTTTCTTCGAATTTTGTGCTATGGTTGTATTAATAATTCAAACTTTGTTACACACGTTGCATTAGTATTCTGGATTACATGTCAAAAGGAGAGCACATTTGTTTCTTATACACTTGTGTCCACCGTATCCCAATCTTGGTCCGTTGCCTTGGCATTTGTTAGTACATATTGCCCAGTGCAACACTTTGCAGAACGAAGTTTATTGCGTCACAGAAAACACATTCTGTGTCCATTACACAAACTGACTAATTAGTGATGTTTAGGGTATTAATGCCCGTATGAAGCACTCAGATACACCGTGCAGCAAGATGCAGAGCTGCTAAACATTATAGCAAGTGGTACATAAAATTAGCACTGGCTTTTAAGCTGTCAAGAATAGAGTGCCCTCTTGGAAAGCGCACTGAAAAATTAAATTTTAAGTGAAAAATTATATTTTGTTATGGGACCGCAACAGATAAATCAGGATTGCACTTTGTGGAGATTACTTAAAACAGGGGTGACCAGTCGATCGCGGCCACGTTTTGGCCTCTGTCAAAATTTATTTTCCGTCCCAGTACGATCAGTAGCTCGTCGTTTGACATCATCTGTTGGATCAACCTACCGCTACGAACAAACCTTCCCCCAGATGAAGATAATTGTATCAAGATACTGAAGCATGCTGAAGATGAACATTTAAAAGAGTTAATGACCTTCCTCATCCCTCAGTAATTACGAACATTCTTTCAGTCAGTTATCGCCAGTTATGCAATGTATTGCGTCAAATTCGCAATATGAATCTTAAAGAAAACACTTTTTAATTATGGTAAATTGTGAAATTGAAAATATAAATTTTAATAAATAAAAAAATTGTACTTTTTCGGTTGACGTCATTATGTTATTTTACATTTCATTTACATTTTCATTGCCCTGATATTAATAAATTATGTACTGTAGTAGTTTGGAAAAGATTTGCTGTCTTTAGAGTAGATCAATGAGTCCAAATGTCTGGCCAAATGTGGCTTCAAAGATCAAAGTCTGAGCACAATAGTATATCTTTCAGAGAGATTGAAGGAAGAGACTGAACTGTTAAGAACAATAATTGTATTATAGATATGTGTTGTTACGACTGTATAAGACTCCGTAACAAAGTGCTTCCTTCCATGACACTAAACCAGACTCGTGGCTAATTTAAGACAAGTTTTATCCTTAATTGGTGCTACTTCGGAAGAACAAAAATTAATATCTTAAGAACACTAAACTTATATCCTGCTGACCACCTGACACTTCAGATGGAACAGGGGGACAACAGTATGTCATCAGGAATCATGAATATGCGAAGAATTAAGAGATTCGCGATTCTTTATTATTTAGCTCTAAACAGAGAATATGAATTCGGTGAGGATTCTCCAAACATACTCCTCTTTTCTTCCCTTACTTAACCATCTGTCCTTGAGGGACATCCCCAGAACCCAGTAGCACAAACGTAGATCAGTTCCTGATGCATATATACTAAGTGATATACATCATATGCTGACATAATTTACAGTTTACTGAGCAGCTTCACAACAACTTTCAAATGAGTAACTGAATAATCTAGGATAAACTTTCTTTTCTAATTTTTACGGATGAAAGAGTAAAATCTCCGTAAGACTTGAAATTGTGTTGTAACCTTACATGCTATTATGACTACTATAATTACATTAACTCTATCTTTTGTTTAATGACTCTAAACAGTCCAGGTGTGGGGTTATCACAGCGGTGCAGATTGGAGATTTAATTCTTCTGAGGCTTCAAGTCGTGTTGACAAGTTTTTCCCAGTCGACATGAGGAAAAATTCTCAGACGACTTGAGCATTCAAAAACTCGGGTTTAGCTTGACTTAAGCCTATACCTCACTGAATGTTATAATGATCAGCGAAAGAAGTCGAAGCACGTAGTAAGAAGTGGACACGAGCTAAAGTCCTAACCTATGTACTGCCTGAGTAGCACCACGAAAAACCTCGGTCAAGTTAGCCGGGCTCAGGGCCAAGAAATGTAGACCGGACCTTCCGTCCACGAACCACCATCCACTGGGGTGCGAACTGAGGTAAAATGCCGCAACCCTACATAGTGTCTACTGGAGCCTATGTTACTACAAGCAAACCAAAACTAGGTAAAAAAATTTACGTGCGTTCGCCTGTTCATTTTGGCCAGGGAAACACAACAATACCTTCGCTTTTGAGTGTTGTTGGCGTAGTTTTAGCTGCCATTTAGTCAAGTATTCATTGTTGCCTTGGAAAAGACACAATCGTTTCCATTAGCACTGGAGTCGAGCTATAAAATATTCCGTAATGTTGTTAACAAAAATGTCATAAACATTATAATGTTCATTTTTCATTCTTGTCTTGGTTATCCGACATTCAAATCGCATCATTTCTGTGCCTTGTTTTACTGTCATCTGCGATATGTTTGTCTCTACCATATTTTTCCGCATTACCTTAAAAACTGAGCGATTTTCTGAAAGAAAGTTATTGAACATAAAATGCGTTGTTTGATTTTCTCTACAAAATTTCTCTGAAATATTTTTCATTCTAGGAAGAATTCAACGAGATATATTATCATATATTTACGTAGGCTTTCATGTATTATAACCGATATTCTTGTCAGATTCGAAGAAAATGTAACTTTTTTCGACAAATTCTCTAAAAAACACTAAGTAACAAATTCATCCAGCTGGAGTCGAGCTGTTCCATGCGGAAAGATGGATGGACGGATAGACAGATATAATAGTAGTTTTTCGAAATTCTGCAAACGCGCCGAAACGTCACCAGCTATAAAGAGGAAGGGAGGAAAGTGTTTTATTTATCGACGTTGTCAATTGCTAAGTAAATTAACATGAGTATAGAACTTGGTGAAATACGTAGAGATATGGAGAGGGGTAAACTGCAGTACTCGGAGAAAACCCTGTTCCATTACCCTTGGTCCAACACAGATATCACAGTCACTGGTCTGAGATCGAAAGCGGATTTTCCTGGCTACTTTTAAGAAAATTTCCATAAATTTCCTGATATTGCAGTAATTTGAACACTTGAGATTTCTGGTGATGAATGGCCGATGTATTGTTGTTATTCTTTATTTCAAACTTTCGCCATCTACTGAATGTTGTTTTTTGGGGTGATTCCCGGCGTCTAAATGTTATGTGCCGATGTTCCGAATCACTCTGTCTGTTCCGCCTTCATAGGTCGTTTGAACAATAAAATAACTTTTTTATCTCAGCATTTAACCAACCTGATGCACAAAATTTGTTTCACAATAAGTTTTATTTCATGCCTCTACATGTTTCGAGCACATGTGCTCATCATCAGGAGGTCAAAATTTTATTACACAGCCTCTGGTATCATCACATCTATAGGTGTGATGATACCAGAGGCTGTGTAATGCAATTTTGACCTCCTGATGATGAGCACATGTGCTCGAAACATTTAGAGGCATGAAATAAAACTTACTGTGAAACAAATTTTGTGCATCAGTTTGGTTAAATACTGAGATAAATATACTGAGATGCACGGTCAGCAAAACGTCAAAAAATAAAATAACTGTTACGAGATTGCTAGGGTTATTTTTCTTGTTCACATGACATGAACAAACAAACAAAGTGTTCCGAAACGCCGGCATATAAAGTTAAGACGCTTGGGACATCACTCTAAAGAAAGAATACAACATTGTTGTTGTTGTTGTTGTTGTTGTTGCTTTGGTTTTTGTTGTGGTTCTTCTCAATGAAACGGTAGTGTCCTGTGTTAGCCAGTAAAAGAATTCGCTTAAAATACCCCGTGTGAGGTGTATTAAGCACCCAGCAGTTGTATTGTATTATATCGGCTTTTGGTGACTGGAATTATCATGCTTACGAAAATCACAAAATTTTTGAACTGTATTGTCAGAGTTGTCAAAGAACTTTCGGAACATCCGACAGCTATCATCATTACTGTACCACTGGAAACTTGTATCAGTACATCTCTGTCCATAGGTCAGCCACTGCCTCATACTCTAAAGCCATATGAAATAAACTTATCGCCAATTAAAGGGGTCCTGCGATTACTCTTAAAGAAATATTATTTCTTTAAGAGAAAAAGTAAATTTTTAAAGTAGGCTCATGTTTTAGAGAAATATACTGTATGCACGGATAACCGGGGAACTAGTCGCGTATCCCTGAGATCCGTAAAGCACACTTTGGGAAAATATGGGATGAAAGAAATTTCGCATAAAGACCCTAATAATATGAATAAGGTGGGAACGTAATTTGTTAAAATCTGTCAAAAGGTTTACAAACTGCATCAGCAGCAAAGGCACTTCTACCAAAAGGACATTCACGGGAGAAAATGTTCTGTTCTCAACGGGACCACGAGCTTGTGAGAATTTCTTAAACTAAGGGGCAAAATTCGAGGTATTATGAACATCCTTAAAAGAAAAATACTGAAATAGTATCGTTTGATGTGTAAAGTGTGAAGATTGATTATTCCAATGCACCAGCATAAGAGAAAGAATTCTCTGTGGAAAAGGGCAGCATAATTTGTCTACGTACAGGACATGAACTCACTCAACTGATGTACTGAAACACAGTTGTTAATTACTTACTTTGTGTTCAGTTTTTCATTATTTGCAGAAGTTAGTGACAATGAACACGGCAGATAATTTCAACACTGACTGCATCTCCTCATTGTTACTTTCTGCTCTTGGTTTGTCTCCAATAACAATGTGTAATTCTGTAACGACAGCACAACCTCGGCAAAGAGACTTTCAGATCACCGCGTGTCTTTGAACTTAATGCCGCCGGTAGTAGGTTTACCTCAGGGGAAATAACCAGCGGCTTGCGGCTACACACATATGTCAAAACCGTGACGTGGAGTCGACGTGTGGACACACAACTCCCGCTTAGCTCTCCTACAGTGCGTCGCTGAAATACAAGCTGCACATACTGGCTTCTGTTCAAAGTATCTGGAAGTTTCTGTATAAGGAAAACTTTAAGCGATACATCCCGCTTTTGTGTTTTGATCAATAGATATATATAGTCAATAAGTTGTCATGCACAACACTGTTAGCGGTTTCTAAGGTAACAATTCTCGGCCTAAGAACAGGCCATCAACAGACGTATTTCCAGAGCGTGTGAAAAACCCATACAGTCTTTCATGAACTTTGGAAACCGATCTCATCCTCGGAACATAATCATTACTACATTGTAAAACTAAATGAATATACAACCGTATATTAATATTCAAGAATACAGTTAAATACAAATAGCAGGCAGCCTAAAAAGATATTGGTGCAAAATGCACACGGCAACCCCTCATTGCATAATGTTGTAACCGTGTCGAGCATGATGATTTATTGAATAAATATATCTATTGATCGCAGCACAAAGAGGATGTAACACTTAAGGATTGTTGAAATCAGCTACAACGCTGTAGAACTGAGACTGCAGTGTGCACTTTACACCAACAACTTGTGATGCTGCCTTCATGTTTCTTTAGTCATATTCCGGTCTTTTATATACAGTTGTCAATTCTTCTGTTTTTACATTGTTTTAACAAGTTTTATCATGTTTATATCAGGGGGATGAGATCTTGTTCCCAAGTTTATGAACGACTGTATGTGTATTTTCACGCACTCCGAATAATGCGTAGGTCTGCTGATGGCCTGTACTTTGGCCGAAAATGGTTACTTTAGAAATGGCTAAGAGTGTTAGTGTTGTGCATGGCGGCTTACTTACTTACTTACTCCATGGTGCAGAGTCCTTCTTGAGAAGCTAACTGGTTTGCAGCTAGTCAAGAAATTCCCTGCATTTTATGGAACCCGAAGGTTCATTACCGCACTCACAAGCGTCCGCCACCTGTCTCTATC
>Ga0123354_10007522_pt1 | contig 16410 bp, 15 predicted proteins | sample TergutLab28metaG_2_FD_97872 | JGI IMG/M metagenome (GOLD analysis project Ga0123354, IMG submission 97872) | Labiotermes labralis P4 segment gut microbial communities from Petit-Saut dam, French Guiana - Lab288 P4 | ecosystem: Host-associated > Arthropoda: Insects > Digestive system > Gut ...
CCATTCGTCAGTTTCCCTTCACTTCCCCCCCACCCCCAGTGCGTCAACGTGTACCAATCACATTTCAACTGGACTCTACACACAAGTCAATATAACATTCAAATACTAACACCCTAACAACCTAATTTAATAATATGTAATTGTTCATTAATGTCATATATTAAACGACAAAATCGGAACCGAATTTCAAATAACATATTTGTCGACTACAAGATTAAGCCTCCAATACAAGGTCCACCCAGAAGAGACACTATGTACAATAAAAGTAATTCAGCTTAAAATACAACACTCTATTTTCCATAAAAATGGGTACAACAAAAAATCATAAACTGATGTGTTACAAGCTTTTAAACGATAATGTACGAAAACAAACTTGAAGGTCCCCCAAACTGTTGTTCTACGGCGCAAGGAAATGCTTAATATTAATTTAGTAATATTTTAACATAAGGCCGGTAGTGACGTATGGAGCGGAAGCATGGACGTTGACGAAGAAAGAAGAACAAGCTCTGATAATTTTTGAAAGGAAAATATTTAGAAGAATATATGGTGCTAAATATGAAAACGGGGAATGGAAAAGTCGGACGAATCGAGAACTAGAAGAGATGAGCAAAGGATAAAATATAATAAAATGGGAAAAAATGCAAGGGTCACCTAGAGAGAATGGAGGAGGATAGGATGCCCAAAAAGATCTTCACACAAGAACTGGAAGGGATGAAAAGAAGGGGAAGACCCAGGAAAGGATGGAAATAGGAAGTAGAAAGAAATCTTCAAGTGCTGGGAGTGAGAAGATGGAGAGAGTTGCTGGCAGATAGGAAAAAGTCGAAGGGCATTGTTCGACAGGGCAAAGCCCACAGTGGGCTGTAGTGCCAATGGAAGAAGAAGAAGAAGAAGAAGAAGAAGGTTTTAACAAGACTTAATAAATATCATAAATAGCACCGTTTAGTACGAGTTCCAGTTTCATGTACAGGAATTAAATAAAGGGGCAGAGTATTTTAAAGAAATTCGACATGTCTTGAAATAGAGGATTTCAATATATTAGAATTTACGTAAACAAACAACTTTAAATTACTAACTTCCACTACATTGTGTATCACACTGCTGTCTCTATATTTGGTTGCCCCGAAATATAAATGTTATCTCCCAGCAACGGGCGACTGTCTGGCGCCAAAGAAGTGGGTTTGTTTCGAGCCGACAGTCTGGTCAGATATGTGCTGCAGTGTGCGTAGGTTTCGTGTGTTGTTTTTAATGGGCTTATAACTACTGCAGTAGCTATAAGTCTGGATAGACATGTCGGATTAAGTGTAGCCACACGTGTCTGGCGATGTATGCCCAGACAAATGTTGGGTTGCTGTGTTGTGTCGGTTCTGGTTCCAATGTAGCCGCGGCCTAAGGCGTTGGTTTGCTGCCGCTTGTCTGCTGAGACTGTTGGTTCTAATCCCATTGGGGGTATGGACTTTTTCTGTGAATGTTGTGTGTTGTCACGTAGAGGACGCTGCGACGAGCTGATCCCTTGTCCAGAGGAGTCTTACCGACTGTGGAGCGTCTTGTATGATCTAGAAACCTTAATTATTAGTAGGCCATGACACACTTTGGACCTCAGCACCAAAGAAAAAATGTAATTGAAGCATGTAACACAAGTGACGGAAACGAACAATTCGTTACATAACTACGCCACTGTCAAGATACCTGGGCCTGCCGGCGTATGACCAGCCACCTGGGTCGGAAGAATGTCCATTGTCGTCTGATCTGAACTCCAGTGGATGAAGTGTGCGGTCTTAGGCTCTAGTTGAAAAGTGATGGCACACGGTGACGAACGGGAAGGGAAGTGTAGGGTAAACTGGCGAATGGAATGGGTAGCCAGTACCCTTCACACTACCTCGGAACATGGTGTATCCAGCATTACTAACGCTAATGCGCATACCTCTGTCGCCAGCAGTCGACTGAACTGACGCCCCCCGCCGATTTAAATGGACTCGTCCGTTTCGCCGAAAGACGAAATCTGGTTTCTGCGCGTATGCCATCACATTTCAACTTGCCCCTACTAAAACGGCAGCGTTCACGGAACATACCAGTGCGATGTCTAGTTGCGGTACGAGTGGAAGCTTGCAATGCTCTCCCGAAAGTGGACGAAGCTGAGTGTTGGTAAGAGGTATCATATAGTGCAGCAGTATCACACAACCGCTTAGGTGTGAACTAGTCTCTGTGCACGTTCGCGCCGCTTATTGTTGCTGCTACTTCCCAGCCGTTGCTACGAAATGAACCATCAATATTCAAAGTCGTCGTCGCCAATGTTACGAGTTACGGCACAAATTGAACGTAAGTGCAACCCCCCCCCCCCCCCCCCCCCCGATACTTTATATTCGCCTTACCGTCACGCCAGGCTGCGCGGTGCATCAACTGCTTCCGATCAATAGTGACGTAAGTACACCTGGTAGTAATGACGCTTCTAATGATGCCTGTGGTGCGAGATTTTAGGTTCCCGCAGCAGTACTGTTGAAGATTCAAGGCTTTTGGGGTGTGCCGTGTCATCGGGGAAGTGTTTCGGACGTTTAGAAATAAGGTAGTGCCTAAATCTTAGGTTCGAGCACTTCCAGAAGAATATCTTGGAGACGGAGGTAAACGAAGGTTCGAAAAGTCGGAAATTATTTACCAAACCACAAGGCGAAACATTGCGGAAGAATCTAAGTTCACGACGCCCGAGAAATCTGAACTGGAACATATGTTCACATTCGTAATCAAACTGCCAATTTTCAAGACACCCTGAATTTTACGTACTCTTTTTCTGAGATGATTCTGTTGGTTTCCCCGTGTCTATAAGCGAATGCTGAGATGGTTCCCAAAATTCCAAGTTGCCACTACATGCTTCTCATGTAGCCCTCCCGACTTAAATTTATTAGTAACTAGCTTCATATTTTGCATGCACGTAAAATAACCACTGCTACCTGGTGACAACCCAATTGCAGTTAATAATAATAATTATTATTATTAGTAGTAGTAGTAGTAGTAGTAGTAGTAGTAGTAGTAGTGACCGCCTCTGTGGTCTAGTGATCAGAGTTTCTGGCTAGAGATACAGAGGTCCCGGGTTCGATTGTTCCCAAAACGTACGACAAACAGCAGGGAACTCTATGAACTGTGTGGTCGAGATAACTCAGTCGGTATAGCGACTGGCTACGGGCTGGACGGTCCGGGGATCGAATCCCGGTGACGGCGACATTTTCCGCACCTGTCCAGACCGGGCCTGGGGCCCACCCAGCCTCCTGTACAATAAGCACCGCGTCTTTCCCGGGGTAAAGAGCGGCCGGGGTGTGACGCTGACCCCTCACCCCTTTCTAGTGCCGTGGTCAAAAAAGAGTAGAGCTATACCTCTTACTCCCCCTATGGGACGTAGGGTCTGTACAGAGCCTCAGTGCCTGTACAAGGGTGCACTTAACATATTAAGTGTGACTGACGGTAAATGAGAATATGAAATTGTACAAGATTCACTTTTGCGGGAAACATTTCAACACACACAAGCTGTAGGGGGTTAAGATGAGATATAGTAACGACCTCACAGAAATGTCTCTGAACCTCTGTAAGTTCTGTAACCTCGTCACATTACAAATGTTGACGCGAAACTTGCTGCAGCTGCGTCATGCTCTGGCCTCGGTCGTAAGAAATGGGCTAAACACCTCCTAAAAAGTTTCTGATTAGGAATTCTTTCCTTCCACGAATTTTGCCTTTTTTTTCTTAGATTCAGAGTTTTAGCACTGCCTTACTGCATACGTTAGTAGGTGTTAATTAGAAAGTAAAAAACAAGAAATTCTTGCCCGGATATCACGTCTGACCGTACGCCTGTGATTTAATATCAGTGACTAAACGCTTTATGGGTTTTTCATTAAATTCGGTGCATGTGTTCTTGTAATACAAAAATTTGTCGGAATAGAGTTTCGTGAAAATGAGCAGAGTGACAGTGATACTTCACTTAAAATCCGGCTCTCCACAACTCGTAACCGATTTGGATGAAATGCGGTACAGCACACCCCTAACAAATATGGCTGATCTTCCTGGAAATCAATGCAGTGAAAGTTAAGTTATACTTTGCTTAGAAATATGAACAACTTCCCCCATTATTTCTGTATTTTTCATCTTACTTTGAAAGTATTCCGTACAGGAGTCAACCACAAAAACGTATTGAGCTATTGTAAATTTCATGAAAATCGGCCCAGAAAAGCCACAATTTACTTAGGGACGTCAAATTCATAATCGTATTTCCCACATTCTTTGATTGTTGGATATGGGCGAAAATTTGTATGAGATATTTTGTATATGTGTGTGTGTGTGTGTGTGTGTGTGTGTGTGTGTATATATATATATATATATATGTGGGTGTTTTGGTAATATGTGTACTTGTATTTACTGTGTTTTTGTATCGCTTCTTTTATATACATTTATTCTTATTTGTTACTAGTGTAAGGACTTCTGCCACCGAGTGAAAACTCAATTGCAGTAAATAATAATAATAATTGGGTAGCTCAGTCTGTATAGCGACTGACTACGGGCTGGACGGTACGGGATCGAATCCCAGTGGGGACGAGAATTTCCGCCCGTCCAGACCGGCACTGGGACCCACCCAGTCTCCTGTAAAATGGGTACCGAGTCTTTCCCGGGGGTAAAGTGCGGCCGGGGCGTGCTGCTAACCACTCACCCCCTTCTAGTGCCGCTGTCATGAAAGAGTAGAGCTATACCTCTACCCACCCTCTGGGCCACACCAAGCCTGTAACGGGATCACTTTACCTTTTTAATTATTATTATTATTATTATTACTTAAGTATTTCGTGAAAATCAGCGTGGGGACGACTGTGCTTTTCTTAACGGTTTAAGTGAAATCAGATTTCCACATGTTCTGTGACACCGTGAAACCGAATGGTTCACTAAGTTTTGTGCACTATGTCATGGAGTACACTATTTATAATAATCTTTAGTCTTATGTAGTTGTTGTTTATTTTACAACATTGGCAGTGCCTTAGAATTTACAGCGTGGAATGATACGATTATTACAGATTAATGAATTGGAAAGGGTGTCAGTAGTGAAGTGGAGTCGTTTAAATTTCTTACACCACCGTATGTCTGGAGGAAGTGAGAACAAACACAAAAAAGAACTTCAATTAGTGTATGTCCCTATGAACCGATACTTTAACCCAGGACCACCCGAGTGCCGCACACACGACTGCAACAGTTTGTGACAAGCTGTCCGAACTTCTAAATAATTCGTTTATTACACCGTCTAAAGCAATGTCGTTCGGCATTCCCCCTAGTTTTATTCCGTTATGTCTCGCATTTTTTATACAGAGTTCGAAAAAGAAGCTTTGCTTTTTCAAAATAATACTGAAAACAAGATAAGCGCATAATAATACTGAAAATAAGAGAAACGCAAAATAATACTGAAAATAAGAGAAGCGCAAAATAATACTGAAAATAAGAGAAGCGCAAAATAATACTGAAAACAAGAGAAGCGCAAAACAATACTGAAAACAAGAGAAGCGCAAAATAATACTGAAAACAACAGAAGCGCAAAATAATACCGAAAACAAGAGAAGTGCAAAATAATACTGAGAACGAGAGAAGCGTAAAATAATACTAAAACAAGAGAAGCGCAAAGTAACGCTGAAAAAAAGAGAAACGCAAAATATTACTGAAAAGAAGAGAAGCGCAAAGTAATACCGACAACAAGAGAAGCGCAAAATAACACTGAAAGCAAGAGAAGCGCGAAATAATACTGAAAACAATAGAAGCGCAAAGTAATACTAACAAGAGAAGCGCAAAATAATACTGAAAACAAAAGAAGCGCAAAATAATAGACAAGATAAGCGCAAAATAATACTGAAAACAAGGGAAGCGCAAAATAATACTGAAAATAAGAGAAGCGCAAAATAATACTGAAAACAAGAGAAGCGCAAAATAATACTGAAAACAAGAGAAGCGCAAAATAACACCGAAAACAACAGAAGCGCAAAATAATACTGAAAACGAGAAAAGCGCAAAATAATACTGAAAACAAGAAAATCGCAAAGCAATACCAACAACAAGAGAGGCGCAAAATAATACTGAGAACGAGAGAAGTGCAAAATAATACTAAAAAAAGAGAAGCGCAAAGTAATACTGAAAACAAGAGAAACGCAAAATATTACTGAAAAGAAGAGAAGCGCAAAGTAATACCGACAACAAGAGAAGCGCAAAATAACACTGAAAGCAAGAGAAGCGCGAAATAATACTGAAAACAAGAGAAGCGCAAAATAATACTAAAAACAATAAAAGCGCAAAGTAATACTGACAACAAGAGAAGCGCAAAATAATACTGAAAACAAAAGAAGCGCAAAATAATAGACAAAAGAAGCGTAAAATAATACTGAAAACAAGAGAAGCACAAAGTAATACGGACAACAAGAGAAGCGCACTTACAATTTCACGACTGCAATAGTCGACTGAGAAGCTCTTTTGTTTCATGTGAACCGAGTCGCTGTTATTAGGCCCCGCTGTTGGTAATGCCACGTATTTTGAAAATGTCTACCAACAAAGAAAGAATTAGTTACTTCTGCACTGGCAAAGAAAGAGACAGATTAACAGCTGCGCAACTTGGATTTCGCACATTTTTTTAAAGGAAGCCGCGCAGCATTGTATCCATTTATGCATAAACCAGACAATAGAGCTGAAAGGCTGCACTTTCAAAGCCAGGAGTCCTGATCCCTCTTCTCGCTCCGGTCAATGTGTAGACCGAATTCGGGCTTGTCTCCAGAGCACACCACAAAAATGAACAAGTCTAGATAGTTTCGTGTGAAGATGTGTGCGAATACAGGTTGCACAGCCGGTCGAACGGCTCTGTCTTATTTATCTCAGTGAATAACCAACTTGATGCACAAAATTTTTGTTTTACAATAAGTTTCATCACACCGATAGGTGTGATGATACCAGAGGCTGTGTAATAAAATTTGACCTCCTGATGATGAGCACACGTGCTCGAAACATGTAGAGGCATGAAATAAACTTATTGTAAAACAAAAATTTTGTGCATCAAGTTGGTTAATTACTGAGTTAAATACACTGAGATGCACGGTCAGCAAAATGTCAAAAAACAAAAGTCTCCGTCTTAGTCAAATGCTGAGCAGACTAAATTTTGTTGTGGGGTAGCGACTGGTTGCGCCGATCAAACTGTAACACAACCCAGAACACAACATTATAAAAGGATACGCTGTTATATTTGGTGCTTAACAGAAATATTGAAAATAATTATTTTAGAAGGCCTAAAAGAAACCGACTTCATTCTCGGAAATCCAGCACCTCAAGCTGCTGGGTGATGTGACCACATACAGTTTCAAACAAAATTTCCTCACTAGTTCTCCAATGAGTGATATCTTGCCCCTCCTCCCCCCCCAGTCCCCAGCCCCCAGCCCCCAGCCCCCAGCCCCCAGCCCCCAGCCCTGACAACAAGTCTCAGTTATGATCGAAACGTCTCGGATTACACCCACATTTCGAATAATTCGGCAGGCTACTACCTCTCCGAACCTGTAACAGTCGAGCTGCCAACTTTTTACGAGAATAGAAGCCGCGTTTTCTTGACCGTCATCTAGACGTTTGTGTGTTTCGACGAATGGAGCTGCGTCTTTGTGAGGCAGAAAGTGCAGCACAGTTATCACTTCCGAATTCAGATCGCCTACTGAATATACGAACATCAGCCAATGAAGACGCCAGAAGTGCTTTAGGCCTTATTACAGCACAAGCGATGGCAGAAGAATTGAGCCTATACTAATCACAGGTCCCCAAAGCATTTCGTGACTTTTAGCTTCATCTATAGCATCACTCTCAGAGTGGACTTTCATTTCCAGACGATCGACCTTTACGTATGCAATTTTTCGGATATCTGTTCATTACAAAACTCCACGGAAGAGCTCCATGGCGCAAAATTGTGTGAACAGAAACAGTGTGTTTTGGGGTGAAGGATTGTCAAAGTTAAGAAGTCATATCTGAGCACGAGATAACCTTCATTCCATCCCCAAACGCGCGCATCAAGCCCGCTTCAGCGTCAGTACTTGGGCTGATATTGACGAGATCACTGCTGTGGTCCAATATGCTAACTGACAGGCCGACTGCTCATCAACATCCAGATTTCCTGGAAAATGCTTCACTGGAGCTCCCTGTGAACGAACCTGTGCCTGTGAGGCAGAGTTTGGAGATCTAGCATGACGGAGGTGCAGCATACTGTGAAGAAGATAGATATCTGGCGGTTGTTATACACAACATATACAAGAAGATGAACTTGACAAAGAGAGTCCAGCACGGCCATCTAGGTCGCCGAATCTTAACACGTAATTTTTTTTTCTGCTGGGAAACCTGAAGGATCGCTTTTAGGCAGTTTGAATCAGCACAATCGAAAAATCTCTTGTCAAGACTACGGCATCTCTGACAACAGTCGAAGCCAGTGTATTAAGGTCTGTCCGAGATAATGTCGCGCAGAACACTACCGTCTGCTTTGAAACGGAGGGAAATCTTCTCGAATACTTACATAATTACAAGGTGTCCACGGTTTGAACATCTCATACCTTGCACGGCTTGATGATGGCCTGTATCTCGAAAACTAGATATCTCAAGAAAAATGTTGTGGGATATTTTTAATAATATTTTATTAAGCAATCACATTGTACAAAGCTTCTGCATGAATATCATTCCACTCTGTACGTGTATGTACACACGGAGAAACACATGCAGCTCGTCTGGAGCAACACATAACGACGTCCTTGTCAAGAGGTCTGCAGAAATTGCAGGAAGATCTTTTCGTGAGCATATTCAAATGATCAAGATATTTTCTGGTATTTTGGGAAAACCGAGATAACGAAACGACGCAATTAGGTACTATTCTGAGATAGTCATTTCAGATTCATGTCCTTGCCGTCAAATAAGTTGTCATATCTTAAATACTTCGTGGAAGTACTGCCCTAATTTCCTTGATGTTTGCACAAAAAATCGCGTGTTCTTTTATATTTACCCTACGCGTCTTTTATGGACCATATATTACATTTTGTTATCAAATATTAAATAACACTGGGCGAAATGAACAAATTACTTACCAACGTTTCTTTTTCACCAACTGATGCAAAATTGAATAGTCTTAAAAACAAGTTTTAATTTACATTAAAATATGCATTAAAAACTCTTACATGTTTCGGTGCTGTCACACCATCTTCAGGGAGCGCACTATTTGAGCTTACTAAAGTAACAGTTCTTAAAATAATAATACATGCAGCCACATCACCGAATTAACCACATCGATGCATTTTAACCGATTTTTAACAACTGTAACTTTCGCAAGCACTAACGAAGAACTAGATAAACTGATAAAACATAATAATATTTTCAATCATATTAAAGCTCAAAGACTAAGCTGGTTTGGTCACGTACAGAGAATGTCAGATAACAGAACAGTCAAGAAGATATTTAAATGGAATTCTCTAACCAAAAGATCACAAGGAAGACCCAAGTACTGATGGGAGGATGACGTCAAACAGGACATTTGTCAAATGAAGGTTAGAAATTGGATAACCTGCGTCCACGATCGAGGGAAATGGAAAGATATCGTTGAGAAGGCCATAACTTTCAAACACTACAGGAAGTTCAGTGTCTTAAGAAGAAGAAGAGGAGGAGGAGGAGGAGGAGGAGGAAGAAGAGGAGGAGGAGGAAGATGAAGAAGAAGAAGAGGAAGAAGAGGAAGAAAAGGAAGATGAAGAAGATGAAGAGGAAGATAAGAGGAGGAAGGGGAAGAAGAAGAGGAGGAAGGAAAAGAGGAAGAGGAAGAAGGGAAGAAGAGGAAGAAGAGGAAGAAGAGAAGGAGGAAGAAGAAGAGGAGGAAGAGGAAGAAGAAGAAGAAGAAGAAAAACTTGGAACTTTAGCAAGCTCAAATAGTGCGCTCCCTGAAGATGGTGTTTACACCGAAAAATGTAGGAGCTTTTAAATATCAATTCTAATGTAAATTTAAACTTGTTTTAAGACTATTCAATTGTGCATCAGTTGGTGAAAAACTTTGATAATTATCGAGATATGTACGTGAAGAAAAAGAACAGATTACTTGTTGCCTATACTTCGTGTTTAAAAAAATAAAATTTGCCGTAAAGAACATAAACAGGCAGAAAGTGGACAATTTTAAAGACAAACAGACTATCCACAGTCTCTCTGCCATGACTTATATGAGAAATCGGAAGATGATACAAGCAAAAGCTCCAACTGGCTTCCACTTGAAGGAAACTGAAGGTTTGCGGAGATGGGAATATTACAAATGCGGTCACTTCGAGTCTCAGCTCCGATAGGAACCAGTGTATATTACGATGCTCAGAGAGTCGGTCAGTAATTCTGCTCCTACTATGCGTCTTTCTGTTTGAGTCATAGGGTTTAGGTCTGGAATAATAAACTACTTCAACCTCGCGTGACAATGGCCTATGGAAAAGTGTTATTTTCTTGATTCGTTTTTGTGTTATTCCAAGTTCCACTGTAAAACGAAGTCTGCAGCAACTGCATTTTAAATCAAAAGAGTCTTGGAGCCAATGTTACACTAAAAGATAAGTTACTAATTCTATTACACAGATTCCTTCTTAAGAAGCCAGTAATCAATCAGATCGTAAAAAAATTCGCGATTTTTTTGAAACCGGCAGATTCATTCAACAGCTGTAAGGTGAGATAAGTTCAGTCAAAAACACAGCCATAAATATATGGCTAAATTATGGTATTTATTAGCAATGGAAAAAACTACATGTTTCGGCCTATAACGGCCATCTTCAGGTTTTGAAAACTCCCTTGCTAAAAGAGTTTTATATAATATATATTATATTACATAAAACTCTTTTAGCAGAAAGTTGTCAAAACCTGAAGATGGCCGCCATAGGTCGAAACATGTAGTTTTTCCATTGCTAATAAACACCATCATTTAGCCATATATTCATAGCTGTGTTTTTGACTGAATTTACCTCACCTTATAGTTTAAAAACACAACGGGGATGCCACACCTCAGAATCATTCAGCAGCCGTCTTGCAGAATTTCCTCGGTGATCGCATGGTCGAGTGTGCCTTTGTCCTCCACCGTCTCCATACCTCACGACACGTGACTTCGTCTTGTGGAGATTTCTTAAAGAAAGGGTCTACAGCAATAAACCAGGAATCCTGGAAGACTTTAAACATAAAGCAAGAGGCTGCTGCCGGAATTGGCCAACAAAGTCTTCGAAAAATTGTAAAAAACTCAGCGACAAAGGGAATGGCTGTCTTCAAGCAGGTTGCGGGGGGGGGGGGAAGGGCACCTTCAGCACCTCCTGTAATTGCACATTATAACATACTGGTAAACGGTAAAGGTAAATCAGTCCCGTTACAGGCCCGGAGGTGCCCAGAGGGTTCCAAGAATTTGGGTTCCCAGATTTCGTGACAACGGCACAGGATGGTGGTAAGGTTGTTAGCCCTACGCACCGGCCGCCTTTACCTCCAGGAAATGCTCCTGGTACTCATTTCTGTTAGAGGTTGAGTCGACCTCAGGGCCATAGTGCGATCGGAAGGATTATGTCAATGAAATTTCCAATAACACCATCTGGGATCGAACAAGCGACCTTCCGATTTGTAGCACAGCACCTGCCACCGCAGTCCGCGTAACATATTGGTACTCTGAAAAAATAAAAACAAATACCGTACTTGGCTGCAATTTGTAGGTACATTCTGTATGATACTGAACGTCTGTTTCTCATGAAGGTCCAAACCTGTACCTCTTTCAATCCCGGGCGTATCAGCATGCTGATGTCTGTGACAACCGTAGTTTCTATGGAAGCAAATAAGCGAATGTTACTACACCTGAGTGGGCCGAGTAGCGTAGTCGTTATAGCTACTGGCTACGGGTTAGACGGTCCGGGGATCGAATCCTGGCGGGGACGAGAATTTCCGCCCCTCCAGACCGGCCCTGGGACTCACCCAGCCTCCTGTACAATGGGCACTGGGTCTTTCCCGAGGGTAAATAGCGGCCGAGGCGTGAAGCTGAACCCTCACCACCTTCTAGTGCCATGTTCAAGAAAGAGTGGAGCTATACCTTTACTCCCCCTATGGGCCGTACGGCCTGTACACAGCCTCAGTGCCTGTACAAGTATACACATTACCTCTTTTTATTACACCTGTAATGTGAATACAGACAACCTGCACTGTTATTCACTACCCCCATGTTTGGTCACCACTGCAGTACATTACTCCTCCCACTCTTAAGGTGTGGCACTGAATAATCTGTTACAGTCTCAAAAGTTTCAAGGGGCATAGTGCTTCGACTTTAAGGTTATAAGGTACTGACTTCTTTCGCCAAGTAAACTGATTATTCTTCTACAACCAACCCGTAATCGTCTACCACAACATAGGGCGTTAAATCTCAGGAAACAGTACATACAGACTGATTGCGTTTCTTGCAGTAAAATAACTTGGAAGATTTCAGATATGGTGTGCGAAAAGAGTTATAGAACACCTTTACAAGAATAAAGCCGAACTACAAATTTTCTTCTCACTATCACAACAAACATTGGGCAGAATGAACGTCAACCAAGCCAACTAAGAAAGTAAGTTATTCCCTCCTCACCGCCCATGGCGCAACAGCCCCTTGGGGCAGGGCTTCCTCATTGTCGAGGCTTCACCATCACGCTCAGCTACACACACCACATTCAGTAAAACTCCTCTGGACGAGTGACCTCTACCTGACAACACACAATAATTACAATAGACAGACATCCCTGGCCCTGACGGGATTCAAACCCACATTCCCAAAATGCAAGCGACTACAGACCCACGCCTTAGACCGCGCGAACACTGGGATCAGCAAATAAGTTACATAGGTATTTATAAAAGAAATTGGAAATGAGAATTCCCATTTATCCGACCGCAATATTGCAAATCGCTTCAACTTTCGTGGTTGCTGTACAAACCGGCAAGACTACGGGGTAAAATGCACCTCATGGGGCGCTGCACATGAGTTCAAAGACGGGAAACAGGGAAGAAAAAACAAAAATTTTATAAACACTGGACAAAGGAATTACACAATTTTAATCCCAAAACTGTTTCTTCGTCAGGGTTTATTCACAGATCCCAGTATGAGATCGTCACAATACGCAAGCGATTCCGTAAATTAATTTTCGAATCTCACGCATTTAGCCTACATTACCTTTCATTTGGTGTGCAGCGGTACAGCTGCGATTTGAGGCATCATTTAGGGTTACAGCGAATAGTAAATGTGTGAAGAGTGCGAGCGTAACTGTACAGTGCGTCAGCAGTTTCTGTTCATGCAACACCAAATGAAATTCTAAACCGAACTATTCTTGCTATGTTCCGCCGTTTTTCTGCTCTTCGTGACTATATTCATGGAAATGGAAAAAATTGCTTAAAATGTACTACTGCTACTACAACAACAACAACAACCACCATTACTACTACTACCAATACCACCACTATTACTACTACCAATAACACCACTATTACTACTACCAATACCACCACTATTACTACTACCAATACCACCACTATTACTACTACCAATACCACCACTATTACTACTACTAATACCACCACTATTATTATTACTACTACTACCACCACCATTACTACTGCTACTATTACCACCATTACTACTGCTACTAATACCACAACCACCACCACCACCACCACCACCACTACTACTACTACCACCACCTACTACTACTACTACTACTACTACTAATACCACCACTATTATTATTATTACTACTACCTACTACTACTACTACAACTACCACCACCACTACTACTGCTGCTACTACCACCACCGTTATTAATGCTACTAATACCACTACTACTACTACTACAACCACCACCACCACTATTACTACCTACTACTACTAATACTACCACCACAAACACCACCACCACTACTACCACTACCATTACTACTGCTACTAATACCACCACCACTATTACTACTACTACTGACTACTACTATTACAATTACTACTACTACAATGACTACTACTACTAATACCACCATTATTATTACTACTACCACCACCACCTACTACTACTACTACTACTACTACTACTACTACAACCACCACCACCACTACTACTGCTATTACCACTACCATTACTACTGCTACTAATGCCACCACTACTATTACTACTACTAACTACTACTACCACCATCACCACCACCACCACAGTCCAGTCATCCCAGTGTCGGTTTGTGTACAGTATTTATCAAATACAGCTACTTCTATCACTGTTTTTGTTTGCGCTGGATGTTTTTGTATGAAATCTTTACAAATATGGGGAAAAAAATTAACAGCCAGAACATCGGCCTATACCGCCGTCAACAGCCACTTATCTAGTCGAATGATAAAGTTCCTACACGCACAGTAATTTTAAATGTCTGTTTCTACTCTTAGAAAACACTCCACACATTACAAAGAAAAGTCAGCTAATGTTCTTACCATAAACGATCGCCGTTTATCGTGCAATTCGCAGTAAACACAAACTGTTCTGTCTGGACACAACACACAGACATTTAATATTCGAGAAGTTGTGTTTCGGTGGGACAATAAACAAAACAAAATGCGAATAATTAATGGAGATGCTGGAAATTCTAAGCTACAACTTGCAAGTCAACAAAATACAAACAGTTCGGAAGGAATTGCCAAGGAAACGAGTCGACCTACTTTACATAGGATATAATAAAGACAGCAAATTTTTAACCTGACTGTTTCAGCATTATTACATCAGGCCTCTTTCTGCCTGTGCATCACGGCGTCTAGGTGGGGAACTCGCTTGTAATTTGGCGTCACTGCGTCTAATGCTGACGTCAGAAAGAAGTTATGAGACAGCCTGCCACCGGCAGAAGTACAAGAACAAAAATATACGAGCAGAAGCAATTTGAAGCTAAATAAATACATCTTTTGAATTGAGCGCAGGTCGTTTGCATTTGTATGAAATCATAAGCAGTCAGCGAAGGAAGAGAGGAGACGGCAGAGATGGAATCTCTATGATGATGTAATGAGATGTATAGGAAGTACAGTAATAAAACGAACTGAGTAGAACTCACGTAAAAAGATGACATGGAGGGGAAAAATAATGTTTTTTTTTACAATGTTATTGCTCACGACAGAAGAAACATGTCCGGTTTTTGAACTGCTGGATCCCAAAAAGGAAAAAGGTCCTTTCGCTCAGTGCTCCAACGCAAGACGATGACACAAAACCGTAAACTTGATCTGAGTTTTCAAGTTTACGGAAAACATGAAACGTATTTGTTGTTTAATAGCAGGACTGTGCTCTTATATACACGTTCAGAGGGTAGGCTTATATTCCTATTACGCAGCACATGTTTAGCCAACAAGGGAAGTGGTTATCTTATGTAGATTTCTTTACGTTATGCTGACCGTGCATCTCAGTATAATCTCAGTAATTAACCAATTTAATGCACAAAATCTTGTTTCATAATAAGTTCACTATGCCTCTACATGTTTCGAGCACTGTTGTGCTCATCATTATGAGGTCAAAATTGTATTATACAGCAACTGATATCATCACTATCATCATTAGTGTGATGATACCAGCTGCTGTATAATACAATTTTGACTTCCTGATGATGAGCACAACAGTGCTCGAAACATTTAGAGGCATATAATAAACTTATTATAAAAAATACTTTGTGCATTAAGTTGGTTAATTAATAAGCTTATGTAGATTGTTACCTGCTTGAACACGGCCACTTGCTATCGTATTCCCACGCGGTCTATTTATTTGTTTTCTATGTTTCTCAAAATAAACAGAAAGTATGTCCATAATAATGTTAACCAGTTCGAGTCTGTAGCTGAGACTTAGTGAGTATTTCTATGAGGAAGAAATAAACATATAAACGTCTTTCAAACTATCTTCAGGCTTCAACGGGCTAAAGAGCATATTCTGGTGATAATAACAGAACTGAAAGCTCTCTATTATTGCATATTTCAACCTCAACAGAAATACCATTCACTATCATCATCATCATCTTCCTCCATGGATTAGGTCGTTTGACCTGTTCCGGCATCGACGCATTGCCATCGTTTCCTGGAGCTTCCACGATCTCTTTTTCCTCGAGGTTTTTTAGTTGAGGGCGTGTTTCGGGAGTCTGGTGTTGTCCATTCTCTCAAGGTGGTTGATCCAGTTTTGTTTGTATTTGAGTCTCACGTCTTGTATTCCAGAGATCTCTAGTTCTTTTCTTATGACTTCGCTTCTTATTTTATCCACCCTTATGCATCCCGCAACACTTCTTAGAAAGCGCATCTCTGCAGCTTCTAGGCCAGTCATGTCTCTCTTCGTGGTTACCCACGTTTCGCTGCCATACAGTAGTGATGGTCTAGCCACAACTTTATAGAA
>Ga0123354_10007523_pt1 | contig 16410 bp, 12 predicted proteins | sample TergutLab28metaG_2_FD_97872 | JGI IMG/M metagenome (GOLD analysis project Ga0123354, IMG submission 97872) | Labiotermes labralis P4 segment gut microbial communities from Petit-Saut dam, French Guiana - Lab288 P4 | ecosystem: Host-associated > Arthropoda: Insects > Digestive system > Gut ...
CCAGATTTTTCGATGTGGCAAAGTTTACTATTCTAACCCCATTATCGTTACTATCCTGATGGAAACTCTCCTGTCCAATTATTGGCTTGAAAATATCCTCTCTACCTACTTTTGCATTAAAATACTAGTGCATGAGGAACTATAAACAGTAAAGTTATTTTTGGGGGGGGGGGAATAACGTTACATTCGACATTTGAGAATGGAACATCTTTGGCCGTTTGCCACATTTTCTACTTCTTGCAAATAATAATGTCACAGACTAGTGATGACTATACTCGCAGTGATTGCAACATGACACAATAAGAATGCACACGTAGAAATCCATATCACACATGTGAAACAAATGCAGGTGATAGCACTGGAATGGGAGAACTACATTATATTCTGTGTAGTATATTTTGGGTTATGCTGCATTAAGCCACAGAGTAGAATGTGCGTACAGCAGATTTACTAGGCATGTTCACAAAGCAACTAACTTGCATCCTGCCTGCCTATCTCTCTCTTTTAGCATGTAATAACTCTACTCTCACCAGAGGGATGTGCGCGCAAACTGATAGTGGTGATTTTAACTGAAATTTGTCAATACATTCCAATTTTGACCAAAATTTAAAAAAAAAAGACACTTTACAGTAAGACCCACACACATTTCAGTCACTACAGTTACCATGGTTGCCCTAGTTACCAAGCTTACTAGGATTCCAGAGGTTGCAGTGGTTATACTGGTTACCAAGGTTAGCTGTTTTCCTAGCTTTTAAGGTTACATAAATGTGCTAGGAGTGTTTCATTCTGTGCACAGTTCCCATCCTTTTCTTTACTGTCATCACCACGTTCATGTTTCTAACAACTTCCATGAACTTGCAAAATGGAAGATTTTTTCAACTTTGCACTTCCTTCCAAACATGTAGGCAGATGTGGCCACCTTGTCTATTGTACAGGTTCTGTGTAGGGTCTTCATATCACGCTGAAATTTTTTAATGTTTCAAATGTTTGCACCATCTTGCATTTGGCATGTTTCCACATACTCACTCCTGTTGATCCTGCCATACATGTGGTCAATACTGGCAATAGCTGCCCACAGCAGCTTCACTTCTACAGTGCCTTACATAAAGATACAAATCTAGGGTCCTCAAAACAGTGGTATCAGAATGTTATTTTGATCACCCAATGGATGAAGTCCAATATTACTGATATGATTCTCAACAAGCACATTTAATCCTGTACCAAGGTTTCTTAAAACAGTTAAGCCACAATTACAAACAGTACTCATTTTAGAACAGTGAATCTTTTCTCTCCTGCACACAATAATGGGCACTCCTATTTCTCATCTAATAATGTTTACAATGCTTTATTCACTACCACTTCAACATACATTTTGTTTAACAAAAGCAATAGATATGACGGAACATGTTAAGGTATTCATACCTTAATTGGTGCCATCCTTTCTTCTCTCATGCCGCTTGTATCATACTGCATCAGGGTTAACACATCAAATTAAATCCACGAAGGTTAGGCCTTGAGTATTCATATTAATGACACCTAATATAAAAACACACAAAATGCAGTCACCTGAGGTATATATTAGATCACACAAACTGTGGTCAGCCATCATAAGCTCCAACTGCATATTTCCATTAACAGTGTCAAATGTACAACCTCCTCAGTACTGAGAACATATTTTAGACCCCACCTGAACACAAGTGAAGTATCACCTTACATTTATTCATTTATTTATGGCTTATTTAATGACTGTAACTTGGAATTACTAATTACATGGCATCAAATGCAACAACAATAAACAAATTACAAACAATGTGGAAATGGTCATTAACTAACATGAGATTCTTTCCCAGCATTTATAGGCCTGGAGGGACTGAAAAAATCATATAAAACTCCAGCCAGGATAATTTTCCCAGCCAAGATTTGAACCAGGCACCTAATGAATAAAAATCAGACATGTTACAACTTGTTTATTTTTTAAAATTACTTATTCCATGCATTTAGGCTTGCAATCATTTGCACACCCATATATAAACACATAAGAGAATTATAAGTTATAAATAAACTATAACCCTCCTACATGTTTCAGTGATAAATAGCCATCCTCAGGGAGACGTCAATACAAAGGAATATACAATATTAATACACCAATCTCACCGTAAAGGTAAAGCAGTCCCATTACAGGCCTGGACATGCCCAGAGGGTTCCAGGAAGTTAAGGTTCCCAGATTTCGTGACAACGGCACAGGATGGTGGTAGGTTGTCAGCCAAACGCACCAGCCGCCTTTACCCCCAGGAAATGTTCCTGGTATTCATTTCTGTTATGCCTGATGAAAGAGTAGTTAAAAGCATTTACAAATGGAAACCACACGCAACAAGACTGAAAGGAAGACCAAGATTAGGATGGGATAATGACGTGAGAGACAATTTGAGGAAGATGGGAGTAAATAATTGGAAACAGAAGGCACAGGAAAGGAAACCAAGGAGAGGAATAATTGAGCATGCCAAAACTCACAGAGTTGTAGAGCTGAGGAAGAAGAAGAAGACTCATTTCTGTTAGAGGCTGAGTCGACCCCAGGGCCATAGTGCGATCAGAAGGATTTTATGTCAATGAAAAATCCACTGACACCAGCTGGGTTCGAACCAGCGACCTTCCGAATCGTAGCACAGCACCTTAACCACTGTGCTACTGCGGTCCCCCCAATCTCACACAAACAATGTTAAAAATATAACACATATCCAGTAGCAAATATAATGTGCCAACATCATAATAACCATATTATTCCTATCATTGCATTTATAGCTGCTACGGTATATACTTTGTATTTTTGACATTATACACATGAGATTGATGTATTAATATTACATACTCCTTTGTGCTGATGTCTCACTCAGGATGGCTATTTATTGCTGAAATATGTAGGAGGGTTGAAGCTTGTGTACAACTTATAGTTCTATTATGCACATATATTGGTGTTTGTGAATGAAATGATAGTCTGATAAAAGTCACTTGGTGACTTTACATAAAGGGACTGTGTGTGTGTGTGTGTGTGAGTGAGTGAGTGAGGAGTGGATGCTTCCATGTTCATAAATCATACATTTCTGTTTGCCAGGCCACAAAATAAACTTGCCTTATATGAGCATATGATCATATTTTGCAAGATTCTCAAGTCGTCTGGAATACACTGCTGTGCAGATGGTTAGGATTTACCAACTGAAATGGCATCATATCCTAGAAGACTGTTGTGAGAAACTTAAATCTCACTTTGCAAGCCTTGTACATTATGGTGTGATGTGGTGCAGGTAGGCACACAGGCATCAAATCATCTAAGTGTCCAGCAAATGCCTCTCCTCCTCCCCCCAACCCCCTCCAAAATTGCATAAATGTAGAACACAAAGACTTATTCCATCTCTATTTATCAAAATACTGTCAAGCAATTCCACCTGATTTCTTGTTTTACGAAATGGGTATCAGATTGAGTCGTCAATTACAGATGAGGTGACATTTCGCTCTTTGCTGAACCATCGATTGAAATCAAGCCTGAGTAACAGCTGGGATAGATGAGAACCACAAGGATGTAAGCTTAAGTCTGATAAAAGCTGCAATAGGTACATCACTAGAGCCTCATACTCCTGTTCCATATCTTGTAACTGAAGAAGTTGAGATTCTTGTATATCATTTCCCCACATGCATAAGTTGGTACAGAATTTTTCACACAGGTCAAGGACTTTTGTCAGAACCAATTGGACTGGATTTGGTTTGGTTTCAGATCCACTAGATACCTAGAAATAAAAAATATGTTATTTCATACAACAATTGATTCAGACCCACTAGATAAGTGCATAAAAGAAAAGAGTTATGTCTGTTTCATATGGACAGGTGATATAGATGCACTGAGATATCTAGAAAATATAAACATTGTTGCTAATAATGTGAATTAGACTACTTTTTATATTCTTGGAATAAACAGAAACCACTGTGATGTCATGTATTCTTCTCTGCGTGCACACACATTCATTTTCGCATCTGCTAAATAATTTTATGCAACCTAGTACAAAGATTCTGCCACACATATCTCTTACCATTCAGCTGACCGGGTGGGTATTTAACTTTTAGTGTATGGTTTATGAAAAACATATTATTTGAACACGAAGACAAATTGATGAAATAAACAGCATTTTGTAGAAAATAAAACAGAGATTATGTAGCATGACTAAAGAAGGAGGCATATTTCCCTGTTGCTTAATTACATATAATAAGTTACCTGGGGTGTTTTCCTACATGCATTCACATTTGGCAATGCAGATATTTAAAAGGTTAAATATCTTTTAATAACTTGTCAGGTCTTCAGTATTAATACCCTGAATTTTATTCCAATATGGAGGTCAGAGGTGTGCTTTGAAAACTGAATTCCTAAAACTACAAATTACAACACACATTAATTGTGGTGTAGATATACTGACCTGCTCATTTTTAAACATTTCTATTTTGACGAAATTTTGTAAAAAATGAAATCACTCTTTTTCACATCATCTGAATAACTGAGTGGGCATGAGGGTTTGAACCCATAAACTATCTTCTAAAATACACACAATCTTGCAGCGTCTAGTGCAGCTGTTATTAATGTGGAGTCCGTTGATAAATTTCTAGGGAGGGGTGGGAAAACAATTACAACTCTACTTTCACGAACCTCGAACTGAAATTTAGCTTTCCATTCAATAATGAGTGTAGGCAACAAAGTAATTTAGACTCTAGCCTCCAAAAAATGTTGGTTAACTTCAGTCAGTCTCACTCTATCTATTTTGTGCACTTAAATACATTTTTCTCAGTAGTGACCCATAGGTTTCACCAGACCCTCAGAGGGCACAAAAGAGGTTAAGAACCCCAAGTGTAGTGTAATCTTGGCAAATGAACTTCTCTAATCGTAAATTAAAACATGATGCAGGGCAGCAACAAATTATTAAATAAGCAGTGAACACTAGCCATTAAAGGGTATTACTGCAGCCTGGGGGTTGGGCAAGGGACTAAAAAATTCGTCACCATAAAAAGTATATAATGCTACACTGGATATCCAGACTGGGTTGCTTTTGTTAACTTTAGGGTTTGATAAAAGGCAGGGTACTACATGATGAGCTAAGCAACTATTAGCTTTTCAAGATGGACTGTGCTCCAAGAAGCAGAGTAAACACACACAAGGTGGATGAGAAGTGTTGCAAATTAGGGACAGAAAAAAGTACTCTCATACCTTATCAGCAAAAAGAAATGTTTGGCTCAATATATTTGCTTGAAAAAGCGTGTGTGCTTTCTGTATTTGCTCAAAATCCTTCGTTGCTTGGACTGCACTCTGAAGCAGTGTGTACTGACTCTCCAAGACATCAACTTGAAGGTAATACTGCAAATTATCGACCAGAAACATCAACCTATTCCGCAGATGCCACAGAGATGGTTCACTCTCATGTACACTGCAAAGATACAGACATGTTAATTGCATCTATATCACTGAAATGTACTACAAATAATCCATACCTTTCCTTTTAAGATATAATGTCCTTACATAAAACCATACACACATTAAAAACCACACTGTTGGCACAGTGGCAATCATGATATTCTAATTATGACAGAACATGCTTCAAAATAAATCAAGCCTGAAATGCTATACAGAAACATATACAAAGAAAATGTTTAAAATAAACAATAGGTAATGGGATCTTCCTGAGTCATGAAGCGGCCAGGTTGTTGGGCTGATGGCACATCCCCATCTAGTGCTGCAGTGAAGAGGGGGTGGAGCTGTACCTTCCCTCCCCACTATGCCATCATGGCGTGTACAGGGACAACACCATTTTTTTTTTATGAACACCTTAAGTCCATGATAAAATTCAATCTGTCCTGTGCTGTGGTTCAAATATTGTTAATAACAGGGCCTTGTATTAAATCTCACTTTCTCATGTATAGTACACATATTGGATCCTTTACCCAGTGTCAAACTGTCCAGAACATTCTAAAAATCAACCATATTCCAGGACAAATAAATTTAAAATAAGTGCCAAGTGCTTTGTTTTCATGGCATCATCCATGCTACCATTACCAGCTGAAAAAATTTTTGGTGAAAGCTTATGCAGCATATGAGTCCTACATGCATTTTTGCTGCACACTTAGCCCTTTCTTGTATATACCCCTTAATAATATGTCAAAAAGGCCTCCAGGAAGACCACTAGGCGTGAAGTGTACCAGGAGGAATAGTGTTTCACTTGGCAAGCAGGACAAAATAACTCTAGATAAGAAACAGTAAAATACATAATATGGTTGTGGATGAAAATTCAGATGACAACAGAGACAAAAAATCAACAAAATTCCAGTGGGAAAGAAAACATTCCTATTGATAGAATGGTAAGTCATACCAAAGAACTGATATTTGGTACAGAATAGAGGAGTTTCATGTTACAGGAACAAATAACATCAGTTTACTTAACTATTTAACAGGTATGAAATACTACATTTTGTCAATCAGAAACAGACCCAACCAGCCCTAGTTCAGCCACACACCCTGCCCCTTACATCCTCTACTATGCCTAAAAAGAAATGCAGTATGTACAGTACATTTACCATTGTGTCTTGCACTGCATGTGGTTCCTCCAGACATTGTGAAGATCAAGCTGAGTTTTCTTAACACATAGAAGAAAGCAAAACAGCTTATTGTAGTTGTCTAGTGCTACACTATCAAACAGGAGATGTAGTGGCCAGTTGACTTTATAAGTAAGTCTCAGCAAATGCCAGCAGTTCCCTAATGACAGAGGAAACAAAAATTTAAGACGGAAGTGCAAGAATTATTCAATTCTGTAGGGTTATGGCAGTGGCTTATCACATTTAGCACCATTACATTCCTAGACTTCATCCACAGTCAGGTGTTTGAAAGTACAGAAATTGAACACAATGTTTCGAGCACACACTGTCTCCATCCTCTGGTAACAGTGGTGGGGGAAGTACCTATGCATTTGGACACAGTCAGTTATTCTCAACCTCTAAGCAAATTATGTCAGTTAAACAATTACCATGTATGTGCACAAGACATTCTGTCTACAAGAGATAACGGGCCATGTAAGGAATCAGCTTGACAAATCCCATCAGCCAACTAAGTTTGGAAATTTCCCCCATCTGGGTAAACCTGATCAACAACATCAGTGAGTAATAAGAAACATCAAAAAGATCTAGTAGGATCCACTTTTATCTTCAATGGTCCTAGCAGAAGGCAGGTGATATACATTACATTAATTTCACGTTTCTTCCAAATTGGTGAAATGGGAATGCTTTCTTAGTTCTCTTTGATGGTATTAAATATGACTGCTTCAATCTGTCTTTATTTAGGTCCCAATGACAACTACCATAATTGCTATAACCACTTCTTTCATCACACTACCATTCAATAGATATAAGGGGTTCTTTCTGCAAGTGTGAAGTAGCCAAGGTGTGAATCTGACCACACACCTCCATCTAGTGCTGAGGTTAAAAATAAGTGAAGTACACTGCTGCTCCTCACACATCTTCAGGGCACACACAGGGACAGCTTTATCTTTACCAGTTAACAGAACCTAACTTCAGGCACATATATGGCATTGTTTCAATGGGCATAAATTAGGCAGACATTGGGAATAAATGCTCTCTATAGGTCCATGTGCACGTGCTTCCTCTCACCCCTGTTATCAAAAAATGGATATATATAGACTGTCTCCAAAGTGCTGTTTCAGTTTTTGTAATTTTAAACATTGGACAATGGCCAGTGTACAAAAACTGAATAATGCTGAAACAGACTAATATTCCCTTTTGCCTCAGTCGACATTCATGACATACTACGAGGGTACACAGAAAAATCAGGTCACTGGAATACCAACTTCCCCAAATTTAAACAGTAATTTTTCTGTGATGTACAATTATTCAGTCAACCTTTTCTTTACCCAGTGAAAGTGTAGAGACATGTCTCAGTTCTATACAGTGCTGTACAGACCATGTCACTCACATCTATCACATTTCCTTGGTCACATTTTTAAAATATTTAATAACTGTGAATAATATCTCATGGTGTGAAAGCTCTTAAGACAAGGTATGACAGTTTTACCCAGACAGGTTAATACAATTATCTTTCCTTAAAACTTCCATTTTGAAAAGGTGAACTGCATTCCATGTTACTAAGACTTGAACCAGGCACTTCCCAAACAGCAGTCAGAAACATTACAGCTTGAGCCAACAAACTTAAATCCAGGCTTCCTTCTAGTCAGCTAAATATGAAACAGGTAGTAAGGATGAGACGTAGGTGAAACTGGCTCAGCATCAGACAATGGGGCTTTTGTTAATAGTGGTGTTTGTTCAAATTTCAGATTCAACTATAAACCCCCTCCCATAAAAAAAACTCAGCTGGATAGGTTTGTTGTCAATACTCAGTCTCCCTTATGTGTCTGACAACAACGATTACACAGCATGGTGTAACCGGCCAGGATCCGTAGTTCAAATCTCGGACTAGGCAACCAAGAAGGTGAGGAGATAAACTGGTTGTTGAGCGTTGGCTAGTTTATATATTGAAAGGGAAGAGGTAAAGTTTGTTTGATGTGCCCACGTGCACTTGCCAGGCTATATGAATGAGACTGCTGAGTTGCCCCTCTCACACATGAATTGATTCTCTGTTTGCAATGTCAGCTATGGGCAAGTGTTCACTGTTGGTATCAGTATCACTAAGGCTTAGGAGGTGGTCAGTTGTGCAGAGATGTATGCTGTTCACAGTTGTGAATGCTAGATGAGCAACGAGCCACCAAAAGTTGTTGGTGCTGGAACCAAAAGTTGTGGTGTTTGAACCTTAGTGAATGAAGAGTTCTGAAAGAGCAAAGCGGCTTCTAATTCCCCCTGTATAAACCTTGAGAGGGATCCGTGCTTACGACAAGCTACAAATAGTTGTAACCGAAGTCGGGCAAGTCACACAGATGGTTACAATGGCCTTCAATTTTGTACATCAATAGTTGAACATACCTTTAATATCCACTTCAGTGTCGCCTTTGCCTGGCAACATAAATCTGAACCTTTCTATTGTATCATCATTTATAAGTATTTTGCGAGCAGCAATATGGAAGGCCTGGTTAACATCTGCAAGCATAAACAGTTACAACTTGTATTCATCAAATATCCTGTTTAGCCTGAAAGGAAGCAAAACTGAATGCAAACAATCAACTGTCATTTCTGTACAGAAGCCCATTTAGATCATGAACAATTTGAGTGCTCAATGCCATTTAACCTTTGGCATACAATTTCATTTTGTCTACTCACAATACTTATGTACAAGTCAAATATTTCAAATGAAGCCTATCTTATGAACATTAGAGAAGTAGCAATGCAACAATGACTTGACTGATAGTGTAACTCATAGGAATGTAAGAAACAAAGAATACCATAAGGTTGTTTACTATACAGAGGCACTGTGTATTACTTTACAAATTTTACTTCATGGCTATATTCAAAAGATCCAAAATAGCAATGTAAATTTTCAAAAATATTAAGCAGTTTCTATCAGGGTTGTTTTCTAGAACCAAGTTAACAAAGTGACAGCCTAAGACAGCGAAATGTTTCTTGTTGCTTATCACATATATCATTTTTTAAACTTTTGCAATTTTGTTATTTAATAAATTAAGCTCTCAATATTAAAGGCACTTAGCAGTTCTGAAACTGTCCACACACATCATCTGTAAGAAAAGAGACATCAGCACTGAAGAAAATTCACACCAGATGGCAGACAACGGAAGGGCTGGTGATATCTATGTAGGAGCCAATCAATAATTAGTATATTCAAATGAATGTGATGACAGTTACAGACCCTTCTTCACGTATCAGTGGCTTATACTTTCATTTCTGGTGCCCAATAATGTAAATTTGAATTGGCAGAGGACCACACCATCAAAACATATGGGAGACTGGCGGTCCAGATCCATGCATTCTTAAACTTGGCAGCAGACGGAGATCTGCTTTGCTGGGAATCACAGCTCCTTGATATAAATGTAACAGGGAAGAAACTAAAACATGAAATACACAGGCCTACACAATGTGTATTAAAATTACTGCACATGGGTCTCATAACTATGAATGACTTAATATTTAATTCAAATTTTTTACTGAATCATTTTTTATGAGCTTCCTACTTAAGCGAGTACTGGAAGTGTCTTGATTTCCAAGCCTCATGTATGAAGCTGTGCCACCAGAAACTAACACTTCCCCACTGGCAAGTCAACTACCAGCAACAGCGTTTATAACAGTATGCAGAAAGGCCACAAAACTGGATGCACTTTGAAGATTACATTGTTTTCCCAAACAACTGCAACTGTAACAGGATTCACAACGCATCTGGACATGTCACTGGTCATGTCCACAGTGTTAAAATAAGTGCATTTTGCAGTGTATCTACTTTCATAGGTACACTGAGTAGCTGAAACTTGTACTTGGTAAAAATGGTCGTTTGATTTCAACTGGTTCTTAAGAAATTACTGGATGAAGATCATATTCAGTAATGCATTTAAAAGCTCAATGTTAATAAAAATCCAACTAGATGCAACAGTATGCAGATATTTATTTACTGCAAAGTCTTTGCAGTAAATAAATATCTGCATACGGTTGCATCTAGTTGGATTTTTATTAACATTGAATTATGATGCACGGAACCATGAGTTTAAAAATGCATTTAAAAGGTTTGATTCTTGTCAGGTTCAGGAACACAGCAGGCCATTTTTCAGTTCAGTTCAGTGCAACACAGAGGCCTGATTGTAAATGAACATGTGGAACAAACCACACCCCATGACCTCAGGTATCAATCCCCTGCTCTTACCTCTAGTAGAAGTGCTGACTGGCGGATTCTGCAGGGTACCAGCCGCTTGCTGTATGAATTCCAGGAACAGCTCCCCTCGACCCAGCAAGAAGAAATCTTTCATAAGTTTCAGCTGTAAGAACAGTTCAGCCTCTTCCACAGCAAGTTTCCACAGATGCTGCATAGGACAAAGGCATGCATCAAATTACCCATTATTTTCAATTACATAACCTCTGCTGCCTCCTTTCAATTGCAGAAGGCATGGCCTGGAAACCATATTTGAGTAGACAGCTGTATGACCTCACAATTTTATTTAAATAATATACCATATGGCCTTGTAACTACATTCAAATGGCATATTACATGACCTTGCAACCACATACCTGCAATGTCCGAAAAGGACCAGCAAATCAATATGTGGTACAGACAGCCTCCCACTGTGCCCACAAATGAAGTACATGAAGGTAATGTTAAATTTTACATACATATCGCCTTGTCAGTGTGCTTCATCCCAAAATGTTATGCCAGGTATTTTGAAAATTCAATATCAAGGGTTAAGATCATGAACAAAATGCACTCTATAATTTGCTTTCTATAGGTCACATATCAAAACACAGTTTACATAGTGTTAAGCTTACATACTGATAAAAGCTTAGTTGCAAATAGATTTTTGTCTTTTCTTGGTTACAAATCATAATGTGTCCACTGCCTTGTCCAGGTACATAGCAGCCTTAGGCTTGCCATGCTGCTGTTTGTGTATTTGCTGAGCTGGAATTTGTTCTGTACATGAATCTTGTGCCCACGTGACACCAGGTACTTGTGAAGCACAGATTTCTTAAATATATATACCTATTTATATTTGTTTGTTTCTCATTTCACTACTCACACTAGTATGCTACTACAATTATGCTACAGTCACATTCTTCTCCCCTTTAGTAATTTTCTTAATACTTTATTCTGTTCCCCCAGGTGACTATAAGAGCTTACTGATTCTATGTTTTCCCATTTTCATCTAACTTATAATTATTTTCCAATATTTTTAAAATATCCATTGCATTTTAGCAGTTTAATATTTTCTTCTAGGCTACATACTCATTCATACTCAATTATTTATTGCATACAAATTCTTTTCTTCCCTTTTGTTTCTGAATATTTTAATAATGCATGTATATCCACTCTCTTCTTTTGTACCATCAAAATCATAATTAATAGTCCCTATGAACTGGGCCACAATATGGTACTAATAAATAGAAGTTCGAGGAGTCTGTGCTACAATCCAAGTAAGTCTCAATCTTTGCCAGAAAAGTTATATAGCATGCATATTGACCAAACTCGTGATTTCAAGTTTCCCCCCAAGAACTACATGTATAATGTGAAAGCAGATTAACAGAAGAGATATCTGTGGGAACTACAGGTACAGATGGGACCTGTCAAATTTTGCCACTGAAATTTCAGTCAGCATTGTACTGCATCTACAATATAATCCAACAGTGAAGGGGCATTCCTACAAGCATATATATAATAGAATAATTCAGAGAGAAATACCAACAATAAATTACTAATATAATTACTAAATTTATAATATACTATGAGTTAGACCAAAAATATATTTGCTGATAGTCTCTGCTAATTTGACTGTGACAAGTTGGCAGGTATATTTCTGGAACTTTGCTCAGTAATCAGCAAAAAACCACACGAAACACAGTCCTGGTTGGGAAGTTAATAATTGATGAGCAGGTCAAGAATTTCCCCGTATTTTATGGAACCTGGAGATTAATTAGTCTTCATAAAAGCACCCAGTGGACCCAATTCATAGGCAGATAAGTTCAGTCCAAACCTTCACACCCAGTGTTCTAACATCCACTTTAATACTATCCCACAACAACATAAGAGCTCCTTTCACTTACAATTTTCTGACTAAAATTTTGAACACATTTTACATTACTCTGTGCCTACCCCACTTATCTAATCTCTTTCATGTGATCCCCCAGTAATGCATGAAGAAGAGCAAGCACTGTAAATTCCTCATCATGCCATTTTCTCAAGCCTCCAGTTACTTCCTCTCAAGTGTGAATGTTCTCCTCAGTAACGTGTTGCCAGACACCCTCAATCCACTTTCTTCCTTTAGGGTCAGGGACCAAATTTAAAAATCACATAACACAAAAGAAAAATAACGTTAATAAACTTATCAAAATAATATGTCCTGATATTTAACAGATACAATGTATCAAATATCATCTTACAGCAGTTTTGTTATATGAAACAGACAAAATGTGATCACCTCTGTGACACAACTATGGAATTCATTGATGGTTTTCTCGAACTCCATGTGGTTGAATGTCTTCATAACCTGCAAACTCTGAAGCTTTTTTGAGAATTCCTCTTCCCTCTCTCCCCATACTGAAGTAATGTACTTTGATGTAAGGGCGGTTGTTCCTGGACAACAGAAGAAATGTCACAAGAAAACCACAACCATCCATTTTCTTATTTTATTTGTAAAAAAGTTAATGAATAATACCAAGATTAAGAATGTGTGGAGCTACACCTCCAATCTCCAATATGTAACAGGTTGTGTTGCCTAAGAAGCAAAGGAACAAATTATTCTTTGTTTAATGATACATTTTTGTTACATGTTGCTACATGGTGGAAAGACACTTGAAAGTGATGGTGAATTAGAAAAGATACAGAAAGAAGCCATTATGGCATATTTAAGGTACAATTGCCTTCAGATATTGAGGAAAAAACACAGGAACCCTCAGCATGGGAAGCTGGCCTAAGCATCAAGAATTAAATCCAGATGATTCAGAATTCCAACCATGTAACCCTCAAGAGCTCTGACCACTTATTTTTAAAGTTCACCTGCTGGAAATATATGCTTACCACTTCTTTCTTTTGGTTCACATCCAAGCATTAATATTGTGTCTCCTATGAACAGAACTTTCTGTGCCAAAGAAGGAATGATGTAAGTTGGAAGCATGGTGTACTGAATGGCATATCTGTGCAATTCTTTACTGGACTTCCTTGGTTCCTAAAATGAGAAAATGTAATATCATACTTAGACTTTGAATGGATTACTGCTTGTGTGCTCTTAATACTCACTAGCAGATGCATCACCAAAAAACTCCATCCCTCAAGTTTATCAGTTATTATCATTACAACAAACCTTCTTGCAGGGTAGCCACATTTTCCCCTTTTGTAAAAAAAAGTATATCACCACAAAATGTTCATACTCTGCGCTGTCAGTGTTGTTCTCAAATAACAGTCATGTCTCAAGTTTATCAACAGAACAGTGGCTCTGAGATCTAAGGTCAGCAGGTGACTGCTTCCACATAGAAAATCACTCATCCCAGGCTGGCTCAGACCAACACACAGTCATTGGCAGAACAGTGGATGCAACCATGCATGTGATAGCAGTGTAGTGTGAATATGCAACACAAAACAGCATTGAAAAAAAGCATATGTATACACAGTAATTCTTTAAAGCGCGTGTTGTGGAGGAAATACTAAAGACAGTTTCATAATCATTTACTGACAGTGGAGTACCTTTCAGAGCAACAGTGCACAAAAAGAGTTGAAGTTTCATGCAATGGAATCAATGTTGGACAAAAATAAAACCCAATAAAATATATGCCTACTAATGAAAAAATTGATAACATTGGTGCTTGAACAGAAGCCTAGGAAAGCTGGTACACTTCCTGGCTCTTAAGTGTAGCATGTTTAGGAAGTGTACTTCATGTTGCAAGAAACTGCTATAAACCCACAAAGTAACAGGTGTACATAGTCGTCTGCCTCCAGATTGTGAAACAAGAATTTAATCCTGCATGGAGGTGAAAAATAAATGGACATTTCATGTGGCACAATGCAGCGACTAATAATTCCATAAATTAGTTAGCTGAAGATTTTGGTAAATAAGTGTTAAATCCAGAACTTGGACCTGCCTGCACAACAGATTTAAATCCTTGTAATTGTTATTTCTGGAGCACACTAAAAAATGAAGCATATGTCAATAATCATCAACTACAATAGTTTAACACAAATATTCAGCAGGAAATCCCCATTAAACCAAGACAGTAACTTCAATGTGTGTCTAAAACCATTTTTTTTTTAAAGATATGATACCTGCATAAAAGCAGATGGTTGGCACCTGAAGACTCTGTTTTGACCCTGTAGGTTCATTACTAAGTTCACAAAGGCCTGCCACTAGACCATGATGCCTTGGTCAGTTTTAACATTATGTTCCCACTTACAGTGAGGTCTCTTCACTTCACGTTTGCTGAGTAAAATTTTGTATGCATTTACCAAATATAATATGCATGCTACATGTTCCACCCATTTTATAATCCTTCATTTGATCACTATTTATAACTGGTGCACAGAACAAATTGTAGAGTTTTGGAATATCCTACTGAATAATAGACAATAAATACCGAACTGTAAAATAAAACATGCTGAAGTATTCATCAGACTGCACACTGAATTTGTACGTTCAGCTGTGCAACTCCATGGACCATCCACCTACCCAGTGCCACACTGTACTGTGTCACATTCCACACTCACTTGATAGACAAGATCTGTTGCAACATGAAGCCACTGCCACTCTGTATTCAACACACAATACTAGTGGGTTTCAAGGACGCAGTAAGAAAATGACCCAAGACTACGAGCAATAGCAACAACAAAACTTTAGAGGCAAAACAGTCACAACTGTCTGAACAATAAATAATATTCACACCAGAGTGGGTCGGGTGGCGCAGTCGGTATAGCAACTGGCTACGGGCTGGATAGTCCCGAGATCAAATCCCGGTGAGGGACGAGATTTTCCGCACCCGTCTAGACCAGCCCTGGGGCCCACCCAGCCTCCTGTAAAATGGGTACCCAGTCTTTCCCAGGGGCAAAGAGTGGCCAAGGCTTGAGACTGACCCCTCACCCCCTTCTAGTGCCGTGGTCAAGAAACAGTAGAGCTATACCTCTACTCCCCCTATGGGCCATATGGCCTGTACAGAGCCTCAGTGCTTGTACAAAGGTGCACTTTACCTTTTACCTTTTTACACCAAACAGAATACAACATACCACGGATAACATTTCATGGATATCCTGGCTGGAAAAGCTATCCAGAGTTGTTGATGTGCTTGTCCCCTGGGTGTCTGATGCACAGTGAATGAAGAATTCATCATACTGGTCAATGAGCTGACCATATAAAAGCCAACTGCAGAGTTGCTTAAAGAACACCACATGACAGCACTGAATAATGCTGCAAAGAAATAAAGGTCTTCAATGCAATGAAACAGTACAATACTGGTAGAGTAGAAGGAAAAATACAGTAATCCCTATACTTCAACCATGAACACGCACGACAAAGTGGAGGTATAGCCTAATACATACATAATCTTCATACCAGATGATGCTAAGTCATCAGTTTCAGGCCCTGGTCATTTTAACCCTGTGGAAAGAGCCCCCCCCCCCCCCCCAAACCCCCGAAAGAAAAAGGGGGCCCCCATTGGCGGAAAAACTATAAAAAAAAAAAAAAATACCGTCCCCTTTTAAAAATTTAATTTCCCAACCATTAGGGATTTATATTC
>Ga0123354_10007525_pt1 | contig 16409 bp, 11 predicted proteins | sample TergutLab28metaG_2_FD_97872 | JGI IMG/M metagenome (GOLD analysis project Ga0123354, IMG submission 97872) | Labiotermes labralis P4 segment gut microbial communities from Petit-Saut dam, French Guiana - Lab288 P4 | ecosystem: Host-associated > Arthropoda: Insects > Digestive system > Gut ...
ACGGACGGACGGCGAAGCATTCCACTCCTTGGAACCTCCCCGTAAAGCGGATGGAAGGTCAGATAAGAGCAGAAGAAAGTGCTGCCCTGATATAATTGGTGCCTTCTTGTAGCTCTTTGTTCTCCTATCTGATCCTTGTTCACACCTGGTACCGATCCTGTCACAGGTAGAGCTAGAATGGTCAAACAGCCTACAAGTCTGTTTCATTTTTAGGCCTACAAACTGAAGCACTTCTCTGAAATTACAAGCATCACCTCGATTTTGTTATTTGCACACCGCCCTATCAGACGCGTTCGCAAAACTGCGAAAAGCGACTAGCAGCTTCGTCATACCTGCCTGCCTGTCTGTCTGTCCGTCTGTCCATCCGCATGCAACAATCCGGCTGTCAACTGGACGGATTTTAATGAAATTTGACGTACGAATATTTTTCGAAAATATGTCGAGAAAATTCGATTTTAATTAAATGTGACAGGAATAATGAGTAGTTAATGTGAAGACCAATTTACTGTCTGCAAGTTGGCCCAACACTGTGTACTTACTGTCTGCAAGTTGGCCCAACACTGTGCACCTACTGTCTGCAAGTTGGACCAACACTGTACACTTACTGTCTGCAAGTTGGCCCAACATTATGTACTTACTGTCTGCAAGTTGGCCCAACACTGTGCACCTACTGTCTGCAAGTTGGCCCAACACTGTACACTTACTGTCTGCAAGTTGGCCCAACACTGTGCACCTACTGTCTGCAAGTTGGCCCAACACTGTGCACCTACTGTCTGCAAGTTGGCCCAACACTGTGCACTTACTGTCTGCAAGTTGGCCCAACACTGTGCACTTACTTACACAGTCAAGCTAACTTCTTACGTTTCAGTGGCGGCCACCACCATCATCAGTGACAACACCGCAAACCAAGAAGCACCGCTATTAGAAGGTTGTCTATCTTGTCACGCACACACCGCTGTATTTCGCATCTCCTTCAACATAAAGCCGATTATGTCACACCTCCCACGTATTGTCTGAGGCATTATCTTCCCTGATGATGGTTGGTGGCCTCCAACGAAACATGTCGGAATTTAGCTTGACTGTGTATGTGTGTGCACAGTGTTGGACCAACTTGCACATAGTAACTTGAGAGGCATGAACGGTACAGACAACACTGTGAAATGTAGACCAACACAATTTTCTTATTTTGAGATTTCTGGAAGGAACGTTCGAAATGTTTTGCTTCACGACATCTACAGAAATTCCAGATGTCACAAAAGCACTCATACAGTCGGGGCTGGCGATAATGTTGGCCGCAGAATGAAGAGCACTCACCTCATTCAAGCTCCGACATTAAGAATTAATGTTAATCTTCGCCCCCCCCCCCATACGTATTTGTGGCATTTGATTGAAGTAACAGGGCAAAGTTATCAGTGCCTCATTAAATTAGCTGGACGACAGATTTCGAATTACTTTTGTTGAGCAGTGGCATACAAAACAAAATTAGTAAGGATGGAAATAAAAATTGCGATTTGTTTTAAAATTAACTGACAGCTGAAACACAAGGAAAAGCTTTTGAGGTAAAATTACAACCTGGTTGAATTACAACAGGTGGAAATCGGGACGAAATGATTGTTTCCCGTTCTTTCTTCTGATGGAACTAACTGCCCACAGCGGTTAGCCGATTGCTGTAAGACGACCTGCAAACACGGTAAAGTGAAGAGCTGGAATCTAGGCGTTAGTGTACGCTGTCTCTTTCTCATTCAGATGTAAATAAACCCTAAATAAGGAGCCCACTGGATCGATTCAAATGACTGGTTCTATAAATTCACAACCTATCTGAAGATACGGGTAACATCCCGCAAAATTACACCCTTGCTACAATACGACGTTATTTATTGTAGTCCAGATATTAGGGGATAACTGTTGGCATTACTACTTCATATGCGGAAGGTCCCCGTTTCGAACACCAGCCCGAAATCTGGGTATCCGAGTAAGTGGCCTTACTCATATCCAAGTCCAAGGGTAATTCTTCGAAGTACGTTACAACCGGTTCCTTCCACAACATTCCACATTCACTACACACATATCACTCCATCATTCAACGCTATACGGAATAATGAAAGTTAAAATGAGTTGTTACATAAACCAGGACAAAATAAATCATATATTTTTCGTTGCATTTGAAACAAAATGCGTCTAATTTTGCAACGAAGTGTGGCCGTACACTGAAGTATAATATTGAAATAAATACCAACGGCGTAGACAATTATAATTGTTTATAATTAAAGATACTACAGCTTTTGGCTGGCCGCCACCATCAGCGATTATGTGAAAATATAATAGAGAGATTATAGGCGACACAGTTCAGTGTAAAAAAATTCCTCCATTATCCTTGATACTGGTGGTCCACCGAAACATGTAGATTTTTAATTAGGAAATATTTTCATAGTGCACTCTGTTGGTACTTAATAAAATAAATTATGACAAGTATTTCCCTTATTCCTACTTACAATAATGTCGCCGAGTGTTCAAGGCTCATTTGAGCAAGAAATACCGTGTAACATCCCAGAAGAGCGTAAGGCTTAATTAACTACACCGAGGCGGCAGCCTGAAATACCGAACTGGAGGTCTCCGAGGGCAGGGCACTGGCCAGTCTCAGCGCCTCTACTTCACACATGGCAACTCAGACGCAGAAGAAACTCAGACATACTTTCAAGCTCCAAGTGGGGTTCCCAGCGTCTGATAGGGCGAAAAAAACAAAAGGTCTGCACCGTCGGACGCGCAGCCATTGTGAATGCAAATAACAGGTTCGTACTGTCACAACTTGTGTGTCCTTACATTATGTTAAGACACTGACCATCGAAATATGATTAAAGAAGTTATAGAGGGTAATTATGCCTGCATATTATGCCAGGTTGGGACCTACAAGCTAAATCGAAGGTCACGGCAGTTCGAGTTGCGATCCATGTAAAGTGAGGTTACAAGTGACGTATTGTGAAAAAAACTAAAGAATTTCCGACAAATTCTGTACAGTCTCACATCACCAAATGTATGGAAAACTGTCAGTAGTTCCACGTATATAAGATGCGGCAGTATAGGTGACCAGACTGGCCCGTCCTCTAGGCTTCACGTTCATGCAACAAAATGCACGTGCATAATTCAACCAAACATGTACCGTTAAAATTACGTCTTCTGTGATGTTGTACCTTGTAGTTTGGTACGTGTCATCATACACGCTGAAAAGGGAAGCAGCATGTTCTTACGAAACGTTGGCACGCATCTACCCAACTCGACGGCGTCACTTCCGGGAGGAAAGTAATTATACTGATATTAAATTCTGTGGGGACCAAAACTCCTACTTTATTTTTAAGTAGAAACAAGTTTTGTATACGTATTTTGCATTATACCTACTTTCAACATCTTAAGTTTTTTTTTTTTCCTGTGGCGCTGCGGCCCAACGCGGGCCATGGCCTCCTCGTTCTTGAGGTTTCTACATCACACACAACGACGCACCACAGTCGGTAGGACTCCTCTGGACGAGTGGTCAGTTCTTCGCAAAGACTTCTACCTAACAGCGCAATCACAACAGAAAAGCATCCACGCTACCGGTGGGATTCGAACCCATAATCTCAGCAAGCGAGGAGCCGCAGACCTACGCCTTAGACCGCGCGGCCACTCAGACCGGCACCATATTAAGTTACAGAAATTTAATAAATCTGTCCCCATGTAATCACAATAATAATAATAATAACGGTAAATTTGTCGGCGCTCACGCCATGATGGCGTATTGGGGAGCAGATACAGCTCCACTCATTCTTATTGTCGCCACTAGATGGAGGTGAATGGTCAACTTCACCCCCCAGCCCCTTTGCCTCCGGCCAAACAGTTTCCGGCATCATTGAATAAGAGGCTGGGTTGGCTCCACAATCGGCTAGGAAGTTTAGGAGAAGAGAAAAAAACCCGTGCCCTGCCCGGAATCCAAACTCCGATCGCCCAGCTCGCAGTCTGACACTATACTGATTAAGCTATCCGGCGCCGCCGTCAGAACAGGAATAACGGCAACACTGAAAGTGACAATGATGATAATAATAATAATCGTCACTTCACGTAATGTACGTGTTTATCAGCTTGCAAAAATGATGTCATTTCATTTTCACACAAAGCATGAAATAGCGGCAATTATGCAGTATTCTGCTCATCTGTTACTGCGACTTACAGGAACTGCAAAAATAACAGCATATGCTTAATCACAAACACGTATCAACGATTGACTTAATGAACAATGTGGAAGAACACTAGACTACATAATGAGAACACAAGGTGCAGTGAATGTAATTGTATGAGATTGAAAATCAACGAAACAACATACATACGAACGTTAAGACAGATGTCACAGATATGTATCTGGAGACAGAGCAACGAGTACAGATACAATAATTAATTAAGAACGAATAAAGAGACCCGAATGATAGAGGAACTGCAGATGTGAATACAGTTACAAGAAGAAAACGCAAACCGGATATTTCTAGAGAGACAGAGAGAGAGAGAGAGACCCTCTGACAATAAGGTCTTTACAATGTGCAAAAGGCGACAGCAGAATTGAAGTTGACAGTTGAAGTAGGATAGAGACTATGGCGAGGTCTAGCGAACATGGTAATAAAGGATCGAGTTGCATAAAATGAAATTTCTTGACGAACTAAGCAACTATTACTTTCTCAGGAAGGAGTTTGCTCCACTGTTCCGTAGAGTTAGTTGGAGTGCGATTTATGTACAAAGAAATATTAACAAAGACTGAATGGAAGTATTTTTTTCCTGTACTTAACTGTGCACCATGCTATGAAGGCATATGTCGGAATGAAGGTGCAGATGCAAGTAGGCTTTTCTTCTATACTACAAGTACAAGTATATGGGTGGTTGGTGAGTTTGGTGCGTGCGTGCGCCGTCCCCTTTACCCTCTTGTACAAACTTCCAGTATCCATTGGATAAGGAGAGTGGGTGGTTTTCAGAGTCCATATTGCCGTGGAAAGAAGAGAAATACCTCTCAAATAAATGATTGGTTGCCCAAACCGTGATTAGACATTAAATTTAATGGGACATGGCCAGCCCATTTGGCCAATAAAGGATAAATATTATTGGCAGAAAGAGAGACGCAACCGAGATAGCTCAACTGATATAGCAGCTGGAATACGGACTGGAATATAGAGAATTCGTGGTCTGATTCCCGGCAAAGGCAAGACGTTTCTCTTCTCTAAAGTGTCTGGGCCAGCTCCTAGTTACACCCAGCCTCTTGTTCGACAGACGCCGGTGATTTACCCTTGGGCCGTGAAGCTCAGCAGTCATATACATCTAGCGTCAAAGTTAGGAATGCACTGATATATACCGCCACTCCTCCATGTGCCTTCAAGTGGTGGTGATTTATTAAACTTAGGGACATATTTAACTTTTACAAATACACTGCCTATTCGATTATGTTTCAACTAGTCCTAGCATGACACGACTTCCTGTAGGCGATGTCTTATAACTTCGTCTTCAGTCTAAGAAGCTGGTGAACAAGCATGCAGTGGTAAGGGAAAGGAAGATGAACAGGTGTGTATATTTATATATATAATAAAAAATAACAATTAAGGTGTCGGTCAGGGACTTCCGAAAGTAGCAGTAGCTTAATCGGTGCCGGTTAATTAAGTTTTTAAAAAATAAGGCCTACAAGGGAGAGGTAGGATTGAGGGGCGTCGTTAGGAATCTTTATGATGTTGTGGGACTTACTGTTGTAGGGGAGGCATGCACGTCATAATTCATTGGTACACCGTGGGACTGCAGTTCAACACAACCTGTCATAGCAGACCGGCATTTTCCTTCCATTAATTCAGAACTGGACAGAATATGTTAGGGAAGAGGGAGGCTTATGTCTTATAAAATCCAAGAAGACTATAAGAAACTGAAGGAAAGAAAACAAAAATAAATCGGAAATTTAAAACAAAACCTTGTAGATCACCCAGGCTAGCTTGGCCATGTTGAAGGGAGATAGCTGCACAAAAAATATGACCAGTACCGGAGGCTGTAGTTACAGTTTTGTATACTCCTGATAATGGGTGTGTTTGACACCCGAAACATGTTGAGCGAACTTGTAGAATAATAAATAGACTGCTTTGTGTTGCATCTCGTTGGACAGTTATTAATATACACTAACCAGTAATTTCACGGAGCAGTCCTTCATAAACGAAGAAGTTCTCAGCTACTCAAACAATTCCCCTCATCTCAGGGAACTCACACTCTTCTTTCACTGCGTTCACAGCAGCACTCCACTTTAAATGTCCCTGTCCTGAGATCATGAACCCAGATCCCGTCCTCCCATAAAATCCATTTTAATAATATCCTTCCATACAATCCCAAATGTTCAACGTGGTCTCAGGTTTCCCCTCCAAAAGCGTGTACATGACGCACAAACCGCCCGTCTCGTGTTGCACTTGATCATCCATTAATATATGGCGAGAAACACAAATCCTAAAACATCGTGTTAAGTAATTTCCTCATCGTTCTATTACGTCCTGTCTCTCAGACCCAAATATATTCCTCCAGACTCTATTCTCGAACAATTTCAGCCCCATTTACTGCTCTTAATGTGAGAAACCAAGTATCACACCCATATATAAAAAAGGAAAAATTACAGTCCTGTGTAGTTCCATATTTATATCTGTAATTGCACTAATTGCACTACATGTGTCAAAATGTCCCTCCCATTTATCACCTTCCTATCAAACGATGCCAAGCAAGCAAGTGCAGCAGCGACAGTACCCCGGCTTGTGTCCGCATAGTATCCAGATGTAACCTTGGTAACCCTGCAGGCTCTCCAGACAACCTTATCGTGACTTTCTTGTTCCCCCGAGTGATTGTCACTTTAATAGATTGAAATATAACTTCTGCAGTTGCAAAAGAATGAGAAAAAAATCGAAGTTTTCTAGACGCTAGGTATAATGCAGACATAATTTGTGTAAGATTTCAGGCTTCCTCCCTCCATGGTGTAGTTGAAGTTCAAGCAGTCTTCTTGGAGGGCTTGAGATGATACCGATGGCTGTCCCGAAACGTCGGTAAGAAACTGCCAACATACGCCGCCTAACATCCCAAAGAAGGTTAAAGGTAAAGCAGTCCCGTTACAGGACTGGAATGGACCAGAGGGTTCCAGGAAATTAAGGTTCCCAGATTTCATGACAACGGCACAGGACGGTGCTAAGGTTGTCAGCCTTATCCACCGGCCACTTTTACGCCCAGGAAGTGCTCCTAGTACTCATTTCTGTTAGAGGCTGAGTCTACCCCAGGGCCATAGTGCGATCGGAAGGATTTTATGTCAATGAAAAATTACAATGACACCGGCTGGGATCGAACCAGCGGCCTTCTAATTTGTAGCACAGCGCATTAACCACTGTGCTACCGCGGTCCGCCATTATATATTACAGTGTTTATGACATTCTATTTAGTTTCAATTCAGTACGGTGATTAGGCTATGGTTTGGGCCAAGAAAAAAAAATCTTCTTTTCTCCAAAACGACCAGACCTGCTGTGGTATCCGTCCATTATTCGTGTTTGTTTAACATCCATGTAGGTTCGAAAATCTAAGAGGCAAGAGATCACAGGTTCAGAGCCCGAAAAAGGACGGTTTTAGTAAAACAAATGCGAAAAAGATTAAAATAAGTCTGCACGGTATACAAAGATCCAATTCGTGCCTAAGAGAGAACACAGTGTGCTTCAATTGGAAATACCAATCGGTGAAACTTGAGTGATGATATAATGGCTCTTTGCTGTGACAGCCGTACGAAACACACAAACACAGCGTGTGAACAAAAAGCACAGCATGACTCTTAAACCTGGTGGCATATGTACCAAACAGTAGGTTTTAGAGAGATAACTGAAAGCAGATTTATAATTCGAATCTAAAATTAGATCTTGTTAATTCAGTTCACTCATCATGCCGGACATTAAACAAAGCCGACCAGTCTGACTGCAAACAGCACTGTTGTAGGTACACGACAAGGGGACAGCGCCGTAGCATGTTTTGAACCCAAGTTCGCAAGAACACTTGCAGCATTTCGCCAGCGTCGAGGATGAAATTTAAGTTGCGCTGTCCTGCAAAGTGCATATAAAGCCTGACGACCTCGGACAGTATACGGCTACCATATAACCAAACGGCTCTTAAACTTTAATGAAGCAAAAATAAACTCCACAGAAACTCGACACAGTAAATCTGTTGAAACGCAATAGTCTGTGTCACTCTTGTTTTACTTACAGCAGCTCTCTTAATGCACACCTTTAGCGATAAAAGGACAGGAGGGAATAAAAACGTGGGTTGATCTATAAAACAAATATCACATGAAAAGACATCTGACGAAAATCAATCGAACTTTTATAAGATCTTAGAAAAAAAAGGATTACTCATAAAAACAGAAATAAAATGACATAACTGAACCTCGCAGAAGCAGTGTGAATGAAAATGTGAGAGAGAAAATGAAAGAAAGAGAACAAACGAGAGTGTGGATATACAGATACAGACAGTCAGACAGATAGATAGATTAGATAGATAGATAGATTAGATAGATAGATAGATAGATTAGATAGATAGATTAGATAGACAGATTAGATAGATAGATTAAAGAGATAGATAGATAGATTAGATAGACAGATTAGAAAGATAGATAGATAGATAGACAGACAGACAGGTAGGCAGGCAGGTAGATAGACAGACAGACAGGCAGGCAGACAGACAGACAGAGAGTTATGAGTGTTAGAACAGCCCTGCTGGTCTCTGTGTTCTGCGGTCGGAAACCACAAAGCGGTTGCAGGAAGCGTGGAGAAACTGTGTTTGAACGAGACGTCAGGTTGAAAAATGTACAGATTGCATGTGCAATTGGTTTTGATCACTGATGTTGTTCCTTCCATAAAGTAGACTGAAAAATCCTGCTGTTCGTACATTCTTGCTTTAACATCTCCCAAAACCACTACTTGTGCACGCCAATATATGTGACTGCATAAACTTGTGGCAATTTGTTTCCTTGCTCCCACTACGTAAGGCAACGACCATTTAACAGCCGAAGCGTAGCTACATCTAAGGGACCGACGTGTATACCAACAGTTGATGTGTATTGCTGCGTGTCAACTAGTGAATTGGTAACTAATGCTTGTTCTGACTGCAGAACATTTACGTGCACAGCGGTAAACGTTCTACATTTCTAAGTTTGTATATATTACTACTAGGATTTCACTGATTTCTTGCATCAGATTCCAGTGGCCACGCAGTGCGAGGCAAACACAGTATATGCAGGAAGTTAAGAGTTCGAAATACTTAGAAAGTCACGTACCTGTATGGTGAAGTACACATATAAGAAAGAAAGATAACTGAGTTTAGAAATTGCAAATGCAAACGGTGGAAATGTGTTGGCCTTACATTTCACAGATAAAGCACAAGTTTTTCCCAAATTCGCCTTTTTTTTGCAACTCCCATACCTCGATAACCTTGATATTTATTCATTTATGCTAGATACAAATCTCTCTTTGCAAAGCTAATTACACTGCACAGTCATAATTACACGTACTTGTTATTCGTCAGACGTATACACGACTCAGATAAAAACTGTAGACGTGAAACTAAAACTTACGTTCAGTAAGGTACCAAATATTTAACGACGAACCAATTCTAAAAATACTTATAACATTACATTTGATCTTCACATGAAGTAGCGGATATATTTGACCCATAAAACTAGCTGACAACTTTACAATTACTGTTCATATACTAAATTTAATACAAATCTGTTCAGTGTAGTCACTGATAGGAAAATTGTAAGGGCAATACGGCCACCCCAATATAAGTTCACTTCATTCGCGTCGTGCAGAGACCGCGAAATAAAGTGGATTTAAATAATGCCTACTTAATTCAGTGTTGCCGTGTCTCTGGAGGAGAACTCACCCAGACACACAGCAGCACAACCACCGCTATGAGAAGTTCAAATCTCGTATACCGAACAAATTATTCATTTTGGTCTTTATTCACTCTAAGAAGCGATTGCTCGTGTAAATCGGGTTAACAGGGTGTGGGTTACGCCCAGCTGTGCAAGATGCCTTTTACAGACCTCGACGGACAACGAGTAACAAAATGAGGGGAGCGCTTAACATCGAATTTCTAGAATAATTCTCGAAATCGCAACCGAAACACGTCGAATGTTGACAGATATTTATGTTAATGAAACAGTGTCACGTGACCCCGTATTTGAATGTGATAAAATACTTTTGGCGGTTGAACACATGCGCAGGACGATTCAAAACCCGATCGACAATCACCATATATGTCAAAGAAAATACAGAAAAAGTTAGAAACTAAAGAGATTAAGGATGGGAATGGTGGCTGAAATGGTAAAAATTAATAAGGGATCAATTCAAGGGATTTTGATCGAAGACATAAACATAAGGAAGTTGAGGGCGAGGATATTTCCCGAAGTTCCGACGCACGACCAAAATATGAAAAGTGTCAACATCTCCACGCACATTTTTGGACCGTCAATAGTGAGCCTCGCGCCCTGGCCTGGCCATCTTACTTCCAGGGAAAACAGCCCCATATCCACTGATTATGTGGATGGTTGAGCCCCAGAGCTCGTGTGGACGCTTAGGAGATAAATCTCTTGTCACTGTCGGATATCTAAAAGCAAATCCTCGGACGCACAGCCTGTAGCCTAGCCGCTATACCACCGCTACCCCCGACACAGCTTAAAAGCTACTCAATATGACGCATTCTAGATCCCCCAGTCACTTTCACTTCATTTAAATTAAATAATTTTTTTCTCGGGACTTTGTTCTAGATATGCTCAAATTTAGGTCTTCGTTCAAATTGAATGGACCAAGTTTCACATTCAAACACGACGACGATTTTGTGTCCTAAATTCAACCTTCACCTTTCATCTAGGCAACGATACAGTTTCGACAAGATTTTGTGTAGTTTTTATATGAAAATGTCCATTAAACTATTATGAAATATGGCCCAATTAGAACGGCCATGTTTAGATCTGTCTTTTCACTACGATGACGGTTTTTGCTCGCCTAAGACTGTTATCTTAGCGAGGATATCTTAAGTGGTTGAACTGTAAAACCCATTCAAAGTGTTTGAGCGATAATCACGTAACATTGCACTAATACCATCTTCGCTCACCCATGGAGAACGGTCGTCACATAAAAGCAAAATTATATACGTAGTTAGGCATTAATATTATTCCCGGACCACAATAAGGTATACAATGCCATAAATTGAACAACTTCCTGCAGTTGCATTAGCCACTTAAAGCCCAGTGGTAATTATATGCAACACTTTCTTTGACGTTTTAAATTTACGCATTTTGTCAATTAGGTTCATATAAATTCAATGTACTTCGCGCGAAGTTCAGGTCAGGCTTGAACAATTTTTTTAATTGCAGTGCGTTATAAGACGTCATTTTCTTTACATGACCGACTGACTAACCAACCAACTAACCAAAGAACCAACCAACTAACCAACCAAAGAACCAACCAACCAACCAACCAATCAAAGAACAAACCAACCGACCAAAAACCAACCAACCAACTAACCAACCAAACGACAAATTAACCAACCAAACAACCAACCAACCAACCAACCAACCAACCAACCAACCAAACAACCAACCAAACAACCAATCAACCAACCAACTAACAAATAAACTGAATAATAAATTAACCAAGCCTGTGGAGCAGGGTTCTTCTTCAGAAGGGAACATTTCCTCAGCTATTGAAGATAAGCCTCGCACAGTACGGAACCTGACGGTTCATCACCATGGCCACCGGATCTAGTTACTTGTTCCTATTCTGAGCCAGGTTAATCTAGTTCCTGCCGTTCCATACCACCCTACTTCATTACATATGAGTTAATAAAAACATACAGAAGCCAATAATGTTCATCTGTAACACCTTTTGTGTGGGAAACATTGAAATAAAGGCAAAGTGGCGTAGAACAGAAACTTGTTTCTGGAGTTCACGTACATCCAATTTCCAAAAATGGACTGGAGTGTCTAATACAAGGAAGAGTGAGCAAAACAGTATTTATCTTCGAGTTACACAGCACGTAACTATCTTGTGTGAGTGTGGCACTGTGTGTGACATTGTGTGGTAGTGAGTGTGCGTGAGAGAAAGTGTGAGATTGTGTGTGTGTGTGTGTGTGTGTGTGTGTGTGTGTGAGACAGGGTGCGCCACGCAAAGCGACATCGCAGCGCCACAAATAACTGACATGGCAGCTCTTCACGCTTCCTGTCTTGCATTTGTAATTCATTCCAAGCGCAACATTCCAGACCGTCCAAATATGGAATCTTAACTTTGAGTCTGTTAGTTACACAGCACCTCTCGGCGCTTGCGTGTGTTCTGCGATTAAACCAGAATCTTCCACGTTCAGATCCTGAAATGAGTCACTAATCCAGTTAAAGGGCTTAGAAAACCTTCAATAAAAAAGGATGTGTGTACTCCAGACGCGAATCAGTGGCAAGTAAATGAAGAATATCTTTGAGCGCGTACATCTCAGTGTTCTTCAGTACTGGACATCATATTCACAGCTCAATGCTGGCACCCTCACAGTAAAAAAAGGTCAACACATGACACGCCTAAGAAGACACGGAGGGGGTGGCTGGGGTACTGCCCCAACCCATTCACAACCCGGCACTAGGAGAAGATGAGTGTTCTGCACCACGCTGGCAGCCTCAGAGTAGGGCCAGTAAATACAGTTCCTGATGGTCCGATGACGTAAGTTTACATTGCACTTATTTTTGCCATCATTGTTCTCACTACCATAACTTTCTCTTATCCTCTCTTCCTACGTATTTCTCATCCTCAGTTTCTCACATGCTGTACTTCACATTATTTTATTCTTCCTTTGTTTCTGTCTTAGTCTGTCGGCTTTGTTAAACGTGAATATTCATGTTTATAGTAAACTATTAAGTGCTGTACATTTTAATGCAATTTTGCAGGAAGGTCCCTGACGAATCATGTAGGAGCTAAGTAACAGAAAGAATACATAGATTGTAGAGTTATGTGTTTGTTGGTGTTACTAGAATTTTAATGTGCCATAATGGAGGGAATGAACAAAACTAACGTGGAAAAAAATGTGGCCACTTCGCTCAATTCATCATAAACTCGGTGGGACTCTATTCCAGGGCTGCACAAATCCCGGGCGCCTTGTTGCCCAGGCGGATAAACTGTGTACTGTTGGCGCCTTATGTAATGGTTACGCAGTACGGAATTGTCTGTCACCCTTCTGAGGTCTAGAATTTTTACGCGGCTCCTAGACTTTGGAAGTTTGTGTACCCCCTCCACTTTGTAAGACGCGGTCGTACGAGTAAATCTGAGTCGGCAAACTGCGATCCAACCGACGATCCTAACGCTCGAGCGGTGCAAAAAAAACTGGTTTGGACACCCATGGTATAAAAAGTTTGATAACGCCGTATTGCACTTCGGGACCGGCTGATGAGCTCGTTAGAGCCCCCACCCCCCTCGGCCCCTCTGCAGTAAACCGAATGCCTGCCGCTTCCATCTCCCTTCGGCTTCTAATTGGATCACATTCCAACGGGCAGCAGAGTAATGGACCAATTAGATGCAGTAGCGGAGGGAGAAAACCGATCAGCACCAGGACAGCAAGAGTAAGGGACAATATTCGGAAAGACGCTACAGGCTAATTGTAGTGCAGAAATGTTTAACGGAGTAAAATCAGTTTGCGAGGTTTGAGGCTCTCATTGCAGTGACTCAGGATTAAAGTCTTCGGAGATGCCACTGTGTGTCTTTGGATGCGTTCCCGATCTTCACGGGCGCAGCAATTCACAAGGACTACATGAACCCTGAAGATAAAGGCATTAAGGTCCTCCGAAACGTCAGGAACTACTCACCCAATGACACAGCGTCACATCTCAGAAGACTTAAACCAGAATCACCGTCACTGAAATAAAAAATTTATACGAAACAAAATTTGGAATATAAGAACCAAATATTAAATTTTAAATGATGTAGCTGCTGTACAAACGAGGAAATACGACTTGTCTAAATACACATTCAATAACTGCATTTGTATCACACGCTAATTTTATCGCAAGAATGAAAACTGCTGAAACGACATAGAAAATTAACTAAATTTAACATTCATAGGTCCGTGCATCGCTAAACTATTCGCAGTGTACAACCAACAAGATGCAACGTTCCACAATTTATTTATTTCTGTAAGACGCTCTACATGTTTCAGACGGTTTTTCCGTCCATCATCAGGAGCTCAAAACTGAACATACAGCGTCAGACATTTGTCAGAACAATACTGCTACGTGCTGCTAGCCTGGCCATGGTCAGGCTAGCAGCACGTAGCAGTATTGGTCTGATATATACCGGACGCTGTATGTGCTGTTTTGAGCTCCTGTTGATGGACGAAAACCCCGTCTGAAACATGTAGAGCGTCTTACAGAAATAAATAAATTGTGAAACGTTACATCTTGTTGGTTATACGCAGCGAAAATTAACTAAATAGGGGGTTTTGTTTGTTTCAAATTGTAGCAGATTACTAACAGAGATTAATTTCGATATTAGTGTGCAGTGGATATAGCAGACTGCTCTGCGTATTATAACCCGGCAGATAGACTGATGATAGGTCCATGCACGGGAGAGACACAGCAACAAGTCTATTTCACACTTCTTATCGTTTGTCTTAAGATCTCAGAGTCACCGCCGAGAACAAGCGGTTGGTCCATCAAACAGCAACAGTCTCATAAAAGAAATTATTTCCTATATTAGCACTGCACTGTTGACTGGTTCCATCATCGTCTCTGTGACAACGAGTGTTTAATCGCCAAGATGGCGCCACTCCGAAACGATAAAGAACATTATTACTTTCCTACAATAAGTCCGTAGCAAGCGTGTTTTGTTCTATTTCTGATTCCCACACCACGCCACTGTGTACCAGCATACCACCAGCTACTTACTGGATCCACTATGCCATAATAGGATCTCCCCCGCGGTGGAAGTGGAGTGGACCGACTTTTAACTTTGTGAAGCCTGATTTACTTTCCAGAACGAACAACGGTGTCATTCACAATTCTGTGTACATGTTTATTGGGATTCACATATATGGTGATATGGGGACCGCGGTAGCACAGTTGTTAAGTTTCTGTGCTACAAATCGGAAGGTTGCTGGCTCAATCCCAGCTGGTGTCAGTGGATTTTTCATTGACATAAAATCCTTCCGATCGCACTAAGGCCCTGGGGTCGACTCAGCCTCTAACAGAAATAAGTACCAGGAGCATTTCCTGGGGGTAAAGGCGGCCGGTGCATAAGGCTGACAACCTTACCACCATCCTGTGCCGTTGTCACGAAATCTGGGAACCTCAACTTCCTGGATTCCTGAAGCCCTAAGGGCTTGTCAAGACCCGTAATTTGATAGCTTTACCTTTACCTTATTAAGGATGATCCTATGAGCGAGACATTTGGCAAATTTACACTGAATAAGTGATATACTGATAGATGTATACTGTGATGTTTATATGTGGTAATATTGTTTAATTAGGTAAAAGACAAAGATGAAAAAATTAAAAACATAAGCGATTAAACACACGCAATGCAGATAGGGAATTTGTTGAGGTCAGTGTCAATCGTAATTACACAATAGGCTGACTCTTGTAGCAAAGAAATTCCGCGGATCAGAAAGTCACTTGGCAAGCAATTGTGAACCATCATGCTAGTCAAATTTAAATGTTTGGATCAAATTCTTTTTCCCATGCAATAATTGCCCGTTATTATGCCGTCAAAAATACAGATAATTCGCGCATAAATTTTACGTAAATACCCTCTATTCAGAGGCCAGTTGGTGGTCAGGGGGTCAACAGCTAAACATACGGCATCCAGTTATGTTCACAAAGACAACATGGTGAAAACTGAACTAGGTGGACTGGTACCTTGATACTTTCTTCTGTTTTTAATATTGCTAAAATATTTTTTCGTAGTTTATTAGCGACGTTGTTAGTTGCTAGAGTAGTGGCTTTCGACGGGAGTGCTGCAAGGTTTTGAGAAGAAAAAATAATTATAGAAAATTAAAACACAACTATCCTCTCTCTCTCGCTCTCTCTCTCTCCCTTACACACACACACACAATGTTAAGAAGCTGGGCGTTGGTTCATCTTTGCTAGGCTTAGGGAAACTTTTATACAGTATAAACTTTGGAGACCACTGCATATATTGACGATCGCCAACAAATTTATCTTTGCTGCAAGGGATCAAAGACTGGTACTGGCCCTAAGGGTTATTATCGATGCCGACAGATAATAGCCACAAATCTTGGGAAACACCGTCTGACAAGACATCGGTCAGCTCTGCCAGCAAATCCGACTTCCTCACGTCCTCGATCGTGATCCCTGGGCAATG
>Ga0123354_10007526_pt1 | contig 16408 bp, 14 predicted proteins | sample TergutLab28metaG_2_FD_97872 | JGI IMG/M metagenome (GOLD analysis project Ga0123354, IMG submission 97872) | Labiotermes labralis P4 segment gut microbial communities from Petit-Saut dam, French Guiana - Lab288 P4 | ecosystem: Host-associated > Arthropoda: Insects > Digestive system > Gut ...
CGAGGCCGGTCACGCCCTGGTGGCCAAGCTCACCAAGGGGTCGGACCCGGTGCATAAGGTGTCCATCATCCCCAGGGGTCGCGCTTTGGGCATCACCATGCAGCTGCCCGAGGACGACCGCCATACGTATTCCAAAGAATATCTGGTCAATACCATCATCATGCTCCTGGGCGGACGCGGGGCGGAGGAAGTGGTGCTGGAGCAGTTCACCACGGGCGCGAGCAACGATATCGAGCGCGCCACGTCCATGGCCCGCAATATGGTCTGCAAATGGGGCATGAGTGAGAAGCTTGGGCCGCTGTCCTATGGCGCGAAGGACGAGGAGATTTTTCTTGGCCGGGAACTGGTGGCGCACAAAGATTTCAGCGAGGACACCTCCCGCCAGATAGACGCCGAGGTACGCGCCATTGTGGACGGGTGCTACGCCAAGACCAGGGCGCTTTTGTCCGGGAATGTGGACATGCTCCATGCCGTCGCCAAGGCCCTGCTCGAGCGCGAGACTATAAGCGGTGCGGACATCGATCTGCTCATGCAGGGCAAGGAACTGCCGCCGGTGGAGCTTAACGGCGACGTGCCCAAGGAGCCTCCGGTTGGGGGAACGCCGGCAGCGCCGGGACCAGGAGGTCCGGCCGTTGTGACGGAGGGAAATTCCGAAACAGGAGGCGGCTCCTGACAGACGTCATGCGCCCGCCGCAAACAGCCGTCTGGACCGTAAAAGGGGAGCAGGTCTTGGGGCCGGCTCCTTTTCTCGTTATGGGCATTGTGAACGCCACGCCGGATTCTTTTTCCGGCGACGGATTAAACAGCGATCCGGACGCGGCTGTGGCCCATGCGGGCAGGCTTTTTGCCGAGGGAGCGGCCATTGTGGACGTGGGGGGGGAATCCACCCGTCCTTTTGCCGATCCCGTGCCGCAGGAGGAAGAACTGCGCCGGGTGTTGTCCGTCATCACGCGGATAGCCGCGGAGTTTCCCGGAGCAGCGCTTTCGGTGGATACATACAAGGCGGTGGTCGCGGACCGTTGTTTATCCGCGGGGGCCCATATCGTGAACGATGTTTCGGCCTGCTCCCTGGACCCGGAGCTTCAAGACGTTCTTGTCGCGCACAAACCGGGATACGTACTTATGCACTCGCTTGGCGGTCCTAAAACCATGCAGATGAACCCCCGTTACGATGATGTGTTGGGTGAGATCACACGCTTTTTTCATGAGCGCATGACGGCGTTGGTCCAGGTCGGTCTTCCCGAAGACCGCATCGTGCTCGATCCGGGCATCGGGTTTGGCAAGACGCCCGAACACAATCTGGCCATCCTGCGCGGTCTCGAACGCTTTCAGGCGTTCGGACGGCCTATTTGCATCGGTCTGTCCCGGAAGTCCTTTCTCGGTGCCGCGCCCCATGAACGGGATCTGGCCACGCAAGAGGCCACAGTCATGGCGTATCAGCATGGCGCGCGCATCCACAGGGTCCATGCGGTCCGGGATGCGGTTTGCATGCTGATGCTCTCGCAGGCCCTGGTATGATGGACTGGCTCCACAATTTCGCGGCATCCGTGCCGATCGGCTGGCGCGGGCTGCTCGATATTTCGCTCGTGACCATCGTGTATTACCGGGTGCTTATTCTGGTGCGCGGAACCCGGGCGGTCTCCGTAATCCACGGCATTGTAGTGGTGCTTCTGGCCTACTACGTGTCCGATGTGGCGGGGCTTACCACCCTGCACTGGCTTTTGGCCAATTTTCTGGGGTCTTTTTTTCTCATTTTGGTTATTTTGTTCCAGGCAGATCTGCGCAGGGCGCTCTCGCAGGTGGGGGTGAGCTGGTTTGGGGGCCGCAAATCCGGGGCGAGAGGACGGGATATGGCGACGTCCCTGGCCGCGGGTCTTCAGGAACTGGCCCGCCGCCGCATCGGGGCCCTGGTGGTGCTTGAGCGCGGGATGCCTCTGGGCGATATTATAGACAGGGGGGTTAAGCTTCGCACGGCGCTGACGCTTGAGATGCTTCTCACCATCTTTCATCACGAGAGTCCTCTGCACGACGGCGCTCTGGTGGTGCAAGGATTTCAGATTGCGGCGGCGTCCTGCGTGCTGCCTCTGACCGCCAACCGGACGCTGCCCACGATGTTCGGCACGCGCCACCGTGCGGCGGTGGGCGTGAGCGAAGAGAGCGACGCGCTGGTCCTGGTGGTCTCCGAGGAGCGCGGCGATGTCCGGGCGGCCCAGGACGGCAAGCTCTCCGAACCCATGGACGGGAGCGCTCTGACGGATCTTCTGCTGACAAAGTGGGCGCGCTCATGAGTTCCAACTGGTATTACCGCATCCTGGCTCTTTTTCTGGCCGTGCTTTCTTGGTATTTGGTGACGGGCCGGGAGCGCACGGACACCTGGGTGCGGGCGAGGATCGAAATTTCAGGGCTTGCCGATTCCGCGATGGTGGCCGGCCGGCCGCGCAACTTCCTGGAAGTGCTGGTGCGCGGGCCCAAGGGGCAGGTAGGCAGGCTTGATCCGAATGGCCTGGTCTATACCCTGGACGCCCGCAAGCTCTCGCTGGGCGACAATACCGTCGTGATGGAACCCAATGCCATACTTTTGACCAGGCCCTTTGAAGTGGTGGAGATCCGCCCCAGAACGATTGAAATTTCTTTGGAGCGCCGCCATCCGTAGCCAAGGTTGCGGCGGCGTTTGAACGGATCGAAGAGGAAATGACAGCTATGAGCGAGCGTCTTTTCGGCACGGACGGCCTGCGCGGTCAGGTGAATGTCCACCCCATGACCGCCGAGGTGGCCCTGCGCCTGGGGCTTGCGGCAGGCAACCATTTCCGTCGCGGCCGGGGACGGCACAAGGTGGTCATCGGCAAGGATACCCGCCTTTCAGGATACCTTTTCGAGTACGCCCTCTCTTCGGGTTTTTGCGCCTCAGGCATGGACGTCTTTCTGGTCGGGCCGTTGCCGACCCCGGCCATCGCGTTTCTCACCCGTTCCATGCGTGCGGACGCTGGCGTGGTCATCTCCGCCTCGCACAACCCCTACATGGACAACGGCATCAAGTTCTTCGACCGTCACGGCCACAAGCTGCCCGACGATTCCGAGGATCAAATCGCCAAGCTCGTCCTCTCCGAATCCGCGCAGTGGGACTATCCCGCGCCCGAAAACATAGGACGCGCCTTTAAAATCGAGGATAGCCCCGGCCGCTACAACGTTTATCTCAAGTCCACCATCCCCTCGGAACTGACTTTCGAGGGCCTCACTGTGGTGATGGATTGCGCCAATGGGGCGGCGTACCGCGTCTCGCCGCTCATCTTTGAGGAGCTTGGCGCGAAGGTATTGAAAATCGGCGTCAAGCCAGACGGCACGAACATAAACGACAAGGTGGGATCGCTTTATCCCCAGGCCACGGCCCAAATGGTGCGTGAGAAGGGGGCTGACATCGGCATCGCCCTGGACGGCGACGCGGACAGGCTCATCGTGGTGGACGAAAAAGGTAACATCGTGGACGGCGACCAGATCATGGCCATTTGCGCCCTGGACAAAATGGAGCACGATGCCCTGCCCGGAAAACTCCTGGTGGCGACCGTCATGAGCAACCAGGCCCTGGAAGTCTTTATGCAAGAACACGGCGGCAGGCTTTTGCGCACCCAGGTGGGCGACCGCTACGTGTTCGAGGCCATGCTGCGAGAGGGCGCGTCCCTTGGCGGCGAGCAGTCCGGCCACATCATTTTCAAAAACCACGCGACCACCGGAGACGGCACTCTGGCCGCCCTGCAGCTTATCCGCATTATGCTGGAGAAGCGCAAGCCCCTCTCAGAATTGGCGAAGCTCCTCGAACCCTTCCCGCAAGTCCTGGTCAATGTGCGCGTCGCGCGCAAAATTCCCTTTGACCAGATCCCGGCCGTGACAGACGCCGTCCGGGCCGCCGAGTCCGCCCTTGCCGGCAAGGGCAGGGTGCTTCTGCGCTATTCCGGCACGGAATCCCTGGCCCGCGTCATGGTGGAAGGGCAGCGGCCCGATCAGGTCAAAGACCTGGCAGACTCCCTGGCCGCAACGCTCCAGGAACACCTGCGCTAACCAACAACACCTTTTCGCTGGACACGGCCCTCGATTCTCCAGATACTTCTTCCCGCAAAAGCTCCCGCCTTTAAGGAGAAACCTATGGAAATTTCAAAAGTCATCGTTCCTGTGGCCGGATGGGGCATCAGATCGCTGCCTGCCACCAAGAACGTCCCCAAAGAGATGCTCCCTGTTTTCAAAAAGCCGGTGGTGCAATACGTCGTTGAGGAAGCCCAGGCCGCCGGACTGACCGACGTGGTGTTCGTCACCAACCGGGCCAAAAGCATCATCGAGGATCACTTCGACCATAACCTGGCCCTGGAAAACATTCTGGAATCATCGGGCGAGACGCAGCTCCTTTCGACCGTGCGCCAGACCGCTGAAATGGCCAACATCATCACCGTGCGCCAGAAACAGCAGTTGGGGCTTGGCCACGCCGTCCTGTGCGCCAAGGAGATCGTCAAAAACGAGCCTTTTGCGGTCATGGTGGGTGATGACCTCATGTTCAGCATGGAGCCAGGCATAAAGCAGCTCGTCGAAGTGGCCCAGTCCGAACACATGGCTGTGGTCGGCGTTATGGAAGTGCCTGCGGACAAGGTCTCCAACTACGGCATCATCGCGGGCGACGAATTCGCCTCCGGGCTTTACCGGGTACGCGATCTGGTCGAAAAACCCAAAACCAGCGAGGCCCCGTCCAAATTGGCTATCGTTGGCCGGTACGTGCTTTTCCCCGACATCTTCGACCACCTTGAGGCCCTGCGCCCCAACCAGGGCGGCCAGTATCAGCTTACCGACGCCCTGCGCGGCCTGGCTCAAAAAGGACGCCTCCTGGCCGTAAAAATCAGGGGCCAACGTTTCGATACCGGCGACTGGGTGGATTACTTGGCGGCCAATATCTACTTCGCCTTGCAGGACGAAGACTTGAGGTATCCGCTTATCGCCAAGCTGCGCGATTATATGCCGAGCTGATTGGCCTCGGCGGAACTCGAAGAAAAAACGCCCTTGTCCATACGGGCAGGCCTGGGGTGTGGTTCGCAGCCAGGACGGCGAAGGATATTCTTTAAATATATCCTGCCGGACTGGCGAGAACCCCACCCCAGGCAAACCACAGCATGTCACCTATACAGCTCCTGCGCGTCGCGCTCCTTTCGCCTCCCTACGCGGTCTTGACGTATTCTCTGCCGGAATATTTTACCGGGTGGAAGTTTGCGCGGGGGCTACGGGTCGTTGTGCCTGTGGGGAAGTCCTTGCGGGCAGGGATGGTGTTGGGGCCGGGCGAGGCGTTGCCGGAGGGAATTGCGGCGCGTGACATCGTCTGGCCGCTGGAGCTTTTTCCGCTTTGTGGCCCGGAATACGTGGCATTGGCCGAAAATCTGGCCGCGCGGCAGATGGCCAGGACCGGGCAGGTGCTGGCCACGCTTTTGCCGAGTGGGCTCAAGGTGGCCAAAGCCAAAATGGTCTTTCGCCATGAGGGGAAAAAGGTCGAATTGAGTCTGGGGCGGCTGGGGCAGGCTCCGGTTGCGCTGGATGAACTGGCCGGGGCGTGGCGAAAAGGCGAGGCGCGGCTTTGTGTGTGCGCCGCCGAGCCTGAACCGGCCTACCGGCTGTTGGTTGATCCGCCCTGGCCCATACGTCCTGGGGCCGCCAAGCAGTTGGCCGTGCTGGAGATGCTTTTCACGCGCGGGCAGGCGACCCGGTCACAACTGCGAGAGGTCTTAGGGCCGGGGATAGCCCAGGCCGTGAGAACGCTTGAGGATAAAGGGTGTATCGTCCTTGGTCCGCCGCCCGAGGAAGCGGAGGAGCGCCCGGTCCTTGCGGAAGAGGAGGGCCGTCCGCGTTTGACTGATGAGCAGCAAGCGGCGCTGGATGAACTTTTGCCGTTGCTCACGCGGGGCGGAGAGCGTCTGGTGCATGGCATCACAGGCAGCGGCAAGACCAGGCTCTATTTCGAGTTGGCCGCCCGCGCTTTGGAGAGTGGCCGTTCCGTCATGATTCTGGCCCCGGAGGTGGCGCTGGCCTCGGCGCTGCGTGACCGGGCGCGCTTGTGGTTTAGCTTCGATCCGCTCTATTCCCACGGCTACCAGACGCCCATCCGGCGGGAACGGACCTTCCGCGAGGCGGCGACGGCGCGCAAAGCGCATCTGGTGATCGGCACGCGCTCGGCGCTCTTTCTGCCCGTGTCCAACGTGGGGCTTATCATCCTGGACGAGGAACACGACGCGTCCTTCAAGCAGGACGAGCGCCTTCCCTATCAGGCCAAGGAAGTGGCGTTTTTCAAGGCCAGGCAGTCCGGGGCGCTGCTTTTGCTGGGGTCCGCGACGCCGGACGTAAAGACCTATCAGGCGGCCCTTGACGGGGCGGCCCCCATGGTGACGATGCTCCACCGCGCAGGAAAAGGACAACTTCCCGATGTGGAACTGGTGGACCTGACCCCGCGCGACAAGGCCGTGCAGTTGGAAAGGGGTATGGCCGCCTCGGATGGCGTCGGGCTTTTGACGCGGTATTGCGTTGAGGATCTCACGCAAACAGTGGCGCGCGGCGAGCAGGCCATGATTCTGCTCAATCGCCGGGGCTATGCGCCGCTTCTTTTTTGCCGGGATTGCGAACAGGTCGTGCGGTGTCCAAGCTGTGAGGTATCGCTCACCTATCATAAAGGCCGGGAACGTCTGGTCTGTCACTATTGCGGCCAGAGCTTAAGTTTTCCGCGCCCGTGCCCGTCGTGCGGGGGGTGCAATTTTCTGCCCATGGGCGAGGGCACGGAGCTTTTGGAAGAGCAGCTCACCACGGTCTTGCCTCCTGAAGTCGCCGTGGCCCGCCTGGATCGGGACGCGGCGCGCCGTACGGGGCGCGCCGAGGCGATCCTTTCGGACTTCGCTAAGGGCCGCTCCCAGGTGCTGGTCGGCACGCAGATGCTCACCAAGGGGCACGATTTCCCGGAGGTGACGCTGGTCATTGTGGCCGACGGCGATCGGGGATTCAATCTTCCCGACTACAGGGCGCGGGAGCGCAGCTTTCAGATGCTGGTGCAGGTGGCGGGACGCGCCGGGCGCGGCGTGAAGCCGGGACGGGTCCTCATCCAGACCAGAAACCCGCAGGATCCCTTCTGGGATATCGTTCGCCGCGCGGATTATGAGGGATTTTTTGCACAGGAAATTCTCAAACGCCAAAAATACGGCTATCCGCCCTTCGTGAAGCTGGGGCTTGTCCGGGCCAGCTACCCGCGCGACTACGAACAGGGCGACCGGGCCATCTCCGCGCTGGCCCAATCCCTGCGTGGGACGCCCGGCGTACAGGTGTTAGGACCCGCGTCCGCGCCCATCGCCCTGGTGCGCGACCGCAGGCGTTTCAACTGCCTCCTGAAGGCCCAGGACTGGCCCTCCATCCGGCAATGCTACGCCAAAGCCTGTAGCGTCCTTGGCGCATACGCAAAAGTGCGCCTGCAACTGGACCTAGACCCTGTGGATATGATGTGAATTAGCCTGGGCAAGCACGCTGTCAGAAGAGCAAGGGATATGCGCATACATTTTGAGAAGTTGGAAGTGGGCCAGTGAAAACTATTCTTCCAATAATAATTGTAGCACTCATTATTACTTTTCTTACAGTGGCGGCGACTTCCTTTGCTCAGTCAAAAGAGTCTACGCCATATTCCATAATCGCCATTGAATATGCAGGTCTAGCACAGGACGCACCTTTCACATCAGTGCTCATTAGTGATTCTGAAGCGGGAGCAAAGTGGTATCGTCCGAGAGTTCTGAATCATGAGTTATTTTTTGGTGTAGATGTGCATGTGGTCAATTCATCTTTCTTAAAAATCCTTGTCGCTACAGTGGATGCGCTTGAAAATTCCAGACAAAAATACGCGAAGGACACCGCTACTTCTGAAGCTATTCATGCGATTGCCCCTATTCGAGTGTCTGTCGTTACACCGAAGAGAAACAGCTCATTTCTTTATGATGCGAAAGAGGCGCTGCCGTTTCTGGACATTATGCGGAACGCTTGTAGCAAGGATGAGTCTCTATCTGGAGGTATCGCACAGTTTCGAGATAGGATACTGCCCTTCAATATGCGAATTCAAGAAACGACAGCGAAGGTGCGAGAGGCCAAGCCGGGAAAAGAACGCGATGGGACAGCGGCACGACTTTCAGGTGTTACGCATGAAATCGTTTCTTCCGCCGTCAGCGATAAAACCATAGCCGATATAGTCTCTCTTCTCGATGTTCCTGATAAGTCCGTTCAGCTTTGGGCGGCCCGTGCCCTGATACCTTTCGGACCAAGAGCCAAAGCGGCCGCGCCGAAGCTTTTGCCCCTGCTCCGGGAAGAGGATTGCGAAGTAATACTAAAGGGGGGAGGATATTACTATAACGCCTTGGTTTTGGGGACAACCATCAGGCCAATGTTTGAACGAATGGGGATAGAACCGCCTCCAATCCCCTCGCTCGAAGATTGTCAGAAACCTCAATAAGGCACTCTAACAACCTCAGTTGACGCTGATGGGGCAGCGCGCCTCCACTATTTAGCCTTCTTTTTTCTATCTTCTTTGAGTAGCTTGTAGTTCACGGAGTCTTCCATGGCCTGCCAGCTGGCTTGGATGACGTTTGGCGATACGCCGACCGTTGTCCAGGTCTGGTACTGGTCGCTGCAGGTGCTGAGGACGCGGACGTTGGACGCCGTGCCGGTATCGTGTTTGGTCTTGGAGTTTAAGACTCGAACCTTGAAGTCGGTGAGCCGCATGTCGCCGATGCGCGGGTAGAAGCGCGTGAGCGCCTTACGCAGCGCATTGTCCAAGGCATTTACCGGGCCAAGGCCCGTCGCGGCCGTATGTTCCACGCTGCCCCCGACTTGGACCATGATCGTGGCCTCGGCCAGAGGTTCTTCGCAGTCGGCCTGTTTCCAGTCCAGTATGCGGTATTTGATGAGTGTAAAGTATCGGCGGGTAAGCCCCAGCACCCGGCGCATGAGAAGCTCGAAGGAGGCCTCGGCGGCGGAATACTCGAAGCCGGCGGCCTCTTGTTCTTTGATTTCGCGCAGGATTTCCAGAACCTCCGGCGAACCCTTTTTCAGGGTGATGCCGTACTCTTTGGCCTTGAGCAGGATGTTGGACTGCCCGGCCATATCGGAGAGGACCACCTGGCGGACGTTGCCCACTTTTTCCGGCTGGATGTGTTCGTAGAGCGCGGAGTTTTTGACCACCGCCGATACGTGAATCCCGGCCTTGTGGGTAAAGGCGGACTCGCCCACATAGGGCTGGCGGGCGAAGGGAACCTTGTTGGCCACTTCATCGATGAAGCGGGCGGCCTCGGTGATAAGCGGCAGACGGCCCTTGGGCAGGGCCTGCTTTTTGAGTTTCAGTTCCAGGGTGGGGATGATGGAGCAGAGATTGGCGTTGCCGCAGCGTTCCCCAAAGCCGTTCATGGAGCCTTGGACTTGCACGACGCCCGCCTGCACGGCCATGAGCGAATTGGCCACGGCCATGTCGGTGTCGTTGTGGGCGTGGATGCCGATTTTAGCCAGGGGCAGCGTTCGCAGCACCGCGTCGCAGATGTTTCTGATGTCGCAGGGCAGGGTTCCGCCGTTGGTGTCGCACAGCGCCAGGATGTCGGCTCCCGCATGGTGCGCGCGGGCGAGGCAGGCCAGGGCGTAGTCCTTGTTGGCCCTAAAGCCGTCGAAGAAGTGTTCGGCGTCGAAGAAGAGTTCCTTGCATTTGGGGCGCAGGAATTTGAGGGAGTTTTCGATCAGTTCCAAGTTGTGTTCCGGGGTGATGCGCAGGGCCTCGGCGACGTGGAGGTTTGACGCTTTGCCGAAGATGGTGATGACGCTTACTTTGGAGGCGACGAGCGCCTTCAGGTTGGCGTCGGCTTCCGGGGTATTGCGGGGGCTGTGCGTGGAGCCGAACGCGGCGATGCGCGAGTGTTTGAGGGCGTGGGTCCGGATGTCCTCGAAAAAGAGTTTGTCCGTGGGGTTGGAGCCGGGCCAGCCGCCCTCGATGTAGTCCACGCCGAGATCGTCGAGCTTTTTGGCTATGCGCAGCTTGTCCTCGGCCGTGAGGTTTATGTCCACGGCCTGAGCGCCGTCGCGCAGGGTGGTGTCGTAGATTTGTATTTTGGTCATCAGCAGACCGCTTGCTGGGCTTTGTCGAGGCCGAAGGCGGTGTGCAGGGCGCGCACGGCCAACTCCAGGTATTTTTCGTCGATTAAGCAGGTGATCTTGATCTCGGAGGTGGCGATAAGCTTTATATTGATGTTTTCGTCGCAGAGCGCCTGAAACATGGTGGAAGCCACGCCGGAATGGTTTCGCATCCCGACGCCGACCACCGAGACCTTGGCCACGTTGGTGTCGTATTTGACGGACTTGGCCTCGATTTTGTGCTGGACGGCATCTAAAATGGCCAGGGTCTGATCCAGGTCGGTCTTGGGTATGGTGAAAGTGACGTCCGTCGTGCCGTCGCGGCTGGCGTTCTGAATAATCATATCCACGAGGATGCGTTTTTCGGCGATGGCTCCGAAAATCGCGGCGGACACGCCGGGCATGTCTTTCACCTTGTGGATGGTCACGCGGGCCTGATCGCGGTCGTAGGCGATGCCGGAAATGACGAGATCTTCCATCATGGCGCGGTCCTCCTGGGTGACCAGAGTCCCCGGATCGTCGGTAAACGTGGAACGCACCCTGACGGGCACGTTGTATTTTTTGGCGAACTCCACCGAACGGATTTGCAGCACTTTGGAGCCTAAACTCGCCAGTTCCAGCATTTCGTCGTAGGAGATACGGTCGAGCTTGCGGGCTTGGTCGCTGATGCGCGGATCAGTGGTGAAAACGCCGTCCACATCCGTATAGATTTCACAGACATCCGCGTTTACGGCGGCGGCTAAGGCAACGCCCGTGGTGTCCGAGCCGCCCCGGCCAAGCGTCGTGACCCGGCCGTTGCAGTCCACGCCCTGAAACCCCGCCACCACCAGCACGTCATAATCGTTCAGCATCGCTTTCAACTTTTGATCGTCAATACTCACGATGCGCGCCTTCATATAGGCGTCGGTGGTCAGGATGGGAATTTGCCAGGCTGAAAGCGAACGGGCCTTCATGCCCTGGGCCTTGGCCAGCATGGTAAAAAGCGCAATGGAGACTTTTTCGCCTGTGGCCACCAGGGCGTCCAATTCCTCGGGATCGGGGCAAGAAACAAACTCTCTGGCCAGCGTCAGGAGCTTGTTGGTCTCTCCCGCCATGGCCGAGAGGACCACAATCATCTTGTAGCCTTCCTTAATGCCCTTTGCGACGCGGGAGAGAACCCTGCGCATCCGCTCGGGACCCGCGACGGACGTGCCGCCGTACTTCTGGACCATGATTTTCATAACGTAAAACTCAGTGAAGACGTTTTAAGGGTTCGGTCACGCCATGCCGCCGCAAGGGGACCGTGGGCGGCCACTTGCGCCGTTCGGCCGAGGCCTGAAACGCCAAGCGTGATCGTAAGGCGCTGCGCCGGCAGAGCGTCGGCCGGCAGGTATTCGGCCCATTCCATCAGTATCACGCGTAAACCGCCGTCCGGTCCGGCCTCCAGAAGCTCTTCCAGCGCCAGGGTGGTTACGCCTTCGCCCAAACGGTAGAGATCGGCATGCACAACCGCTGGACTCGTCGGATAGACGTTGGCCAGATTAAAGCTGGGGCTTGCCACTTCGGCGTTTTCGGCCCCCGGCAATGCGGACGTAAATCCCCTGACCAACGTGGTTTTGCCTGAACCAAGCGGTCCGCGCAAGAGGACAAAAGGAATGTTTTCCGTTTCGGGCATCTCTTGCGCTAATGCCTGACCAAAAGCCAGAGTGGCTGTTTCGTTTTCAAGGAAGAGACATGCATCGTTTCGCATGGCGAAAAGCGCGCCGGCCGTCCTATTTGCCGCCGGTGCCACTGGCAGTGATGGTACGCAGAATGTCCTCCATGCCGATAACCCCCACCACCCGGCCGTCCTCCACCACAGGCAGGGTGTGGAAGCCGCGTTCCGCCATGATGGTGGCCATATCTTCTACCGTCGCATCCGGGGAGACGTACTTGGGTTTGCGGCTCATGGCGTGTTCCACGGTTATGGCCGCTATCTTTTCCATCTCCTTGTCCAGGCTCCCTGTGGAGGAGAGGGGAAAAACGCTGTCTAGGAGTGTGAAGACCGTGGGCAGCGAGAGCTTTTTCTGCTGGACCACCAGATCTGCCTGACAGAGGATGCCGACCAGTTTTCCCGACACGTCCACCACCGGACAGCCGTTGATGCGCGCGGAAAGAAGCGTTTCGGCGGCCTTGGCAATAGGGGTTTCTGGAGTCAAAGTGATAACCATTGTTGTCATAATATCTTTAGCTGTGCGCATGAAGCCACTCCGTGAGCGCCGCGGGCAGAGCCGAGGCGATTTCTGAGGCCAAGTTGCCCCGGTAGGGGAAATCGCCGGACAACATTCGTCCGGCAAGTCCATGCCAATACACTCCTAGACTGGCCGCTAGCAAGGGGGAAACGCCCCGCGCCAAAAGACTCCCCATCACCCCGGCCAGCACGTCCCCGGAACCGCCCACAGCCAGATTGGGCTCGGCGAAAGGGGAGACGAACACAGGCCACAGCGCATGGTCTTTGCTGTCCGACGGGGCGCAGACAAGCGTGGCCGGTCCCTTGAGAATGGCCGTGGCGTTCGTGCGCGCGGCCAGTTCCCGCACCGCGCGGGGGCGGTCGGCCTCCACATCGGTGATGGTCACGCCAAGAAGCCTGGCCGCTTCGCCGGGATGCGGGGTGACGATCGCCTTGTCCGCAAACGGCAAGGTTCGCGGGTTGGCGGCGAGCCAGAACAGGGCGTCCGCGTCCCAGACAATGGGAATGGAGTGGCCGCCGGGGATGGCCCTCAGCTGCCGCGTCCGGCCATGCAATCGGCTGCGCCCTGCATGACCGGCCGCGTCAGCTGACGGACCATCCCCGGCGGCTCGCGTTCCTAAGGCCGTTGCCAGGCTGGACAAAAAATCCGCCGCGTCCGCGCCACGGCCCATACCTGGACCAACCACCAGGGCGTCAAACTGGGTTATACGCTCGGCGATCTCGCGGGCCATGTCGGAGGTCCATTTCTGCCCTGTGTCCAGGGGCAGGGTCATAATGTCGGGATGTCCGGTCTTGAGGGCAACTTCGATTCCCTGGGGGCAGGCCACGGTGACAAGGCCCGCTCCCGCCCGCAGAGCGCCCAGGGCGGCCAGGACAGGCGCTCCGGTAAGACCGGGAGATCCCCCCGCAATGAGAAGCTTTCCGGCTGTTCCTTTGTGCATGGCGTCATCGAGCTTTGGGAGCATGGCTGCAAGAGCGGGCGTGAGAAGATGATGCGCGGCAGGATGCGCTTCCCGGACGGCTCCAGGAATACCGATGCCCGGCGCGACAAGCTCGCCTGTGTACGGCTTGGCGCAGGGCATGACCAGCCCAAGCTTGGCGGCCTCGAAGGTGACGGTCAGGTCCGCGGCGACGGTATGCCGCGACGGTTTGCCGGTCAGGCCGCTAAGTCCCGAGGGAATGTCCAGGGCCAAGACAAAGGCGTTTTGTCCTAGATGATTCAGGGTTTCAATGAGAGCGTCGTAAGGCGGGCGCGGATTGCCCTTGAGGCCCGTGCCCAGAAGGCCGTCCACGATGATGTCCGGCTGGGCCATGCCGCCCATGAAGGCAATGTTCGCCCATTCCGCCAGTTTGGTCGCCATGACTGACTTGACTACCACCCCCGCGCGTCTGGCCAAACGCAGATAAAATCCCGGAGCGCCTCTGTATTCCTTGATCGGGCGGACCAGAAGAAGCGTCACCATGGCCCTGGCGTCATGGAGGTGTTTGGCCAGAGCGATGGCGTCTCCCCCGTTATTTCCCGAGCCCGCGAAGCACAGCACCGTCCTGCCTGCAAGCGCCCAGTATTTCTCCGTCAGAGCGTAATACGCCGCCCGGCTGGCATTTTCCATAAGATGTCTGGTTGTAAGGCCCATCTTGGCGGCGGCTTGGTCCCAGAAGTTCATTTCCACCGGGGTGGGCAGGGGAAGAACAAGCGACGGGTCAATCATTGCAGGCATTGCGGGCCTCCAGCACCACCACGGCGACGGCCACATCCCGGCCATGCGTTATGCTTACATGGATATGCGTCACGCCCAAGGCCTTGGCGCGCGTCTGCGCTTCTTTGTGAAAACGAAGCAACGGCTTGCCTTTCTCGTCAGCGGTCACTTCAAAATCTTGATGTGAGATGCCGTCTTGGAAACCAGTGCCCAAGGCCTTGGCCCCGGCCTCCTTGGCCGCGAAACGGGCGGCCAGAAACGGCACGGGCCGCTCAGGCATCTTTTCGCGCTCGGCCTTGGTCAGTATCCTGTCCAGAAAACGCTCGCCGTGGCGCTCGTATGCCGCGCCGATGCGGTCCAGTTCGGTCACGTCCAGTCCCAAACCGACGATCACGCTTCGTCCTTAAATCCGGCTATGATCCCGGCCATTTTGCCCACGGCTTCGGTCAGGCCTGTAAATACCGCCCTCGATATGATGCTGTGGCCGATGGAGTATTCATTCACGCCCGTTACCTGGGCGAAGGCTCGGATATTGTCGTAACCGAGGCCGTGCCCCAGGTTCACTTTGAGTCCGAGTTCGCGCCCCAGATGTATGCCGTCCAGCACCCGGGCCAACTCTTTACCTCGCTCCGCCTCTGTTTGAGCGTTGGCATAGGCTCCGGTATGGATTTCGATATATTGCGTCCCGGCGTCCTTGGCGGCCTTGATCTGGGCCGCGTCAGGATCGATAAAAAGGCTCGACCCGATACCCGCGCCGTGCAGCGGCTTTAAATATCCGGCCAATTCCTTTTCGCGGCCGATGCAGTCGAGTCCGCCCTCGGTGGTCAATTCCTGACGTTTTTCGGGAACCAGGCACACCATGTCCGGGCGGATGCCTAGGGCCAGGCGGTGCATCTCGCGGGTCGCCGCCATTTCCAGATGCAGGCGGGTTTTTAGGAGTTGGCGCAAAAGGGCCACGTCGCGGTCCTGGATGTGGCGGCGGTCTTCGCGCAGATGCACGATAATGGCGTGCGCTCCGGCGATTTCGGCCAGATGCGCGGCCGTGACCGGATCGGGTTCCTGGCCCAGGCGGGCTTGGCGCAACGTCGCTACATGGTCGATATTCACTGCCAGGGTCGGCATGGTCATCTCCTTGCAATACTTGAGAGAGAGGTTATATATCCTCTCAGCCCGCCGCTCTCAAGGGGCTGTTGACAAACACTTCCGCCCCCCGTATCGGGGCGGCTTCTTTGCACAAAGACAACCTAACCTTAATGGAGATATGCAACATATGAATCTGTGCATCGTCGGGACAGGCTACGTTGGGCTCGTGAGCGCGGCCTGCTTCGCTGAAATGGGAAACGACGTCTGCTGCGTGGACATCAATCCGAAGATTGTGGAAAATCTGCGTAAGGGCAAGGTCCATATCTATGAGCCGGGCCTGGACGAGATCGTCAAGCGCAACGCGGAGCAGGGACGCCTGAAGTTCACCACCTCGCTCACCGAGGGCATGGAGAACGCCCTGTTCGTGTTCGTGTGCGTGGGCACGCCATCCTTGCCGGACGGCTCCTGCGACCTCTCCTATGTCTATCAGGTGGGCAAACAGATCGGCCAGAGCATGACCGGCTACAAGATCGTCGTGGACAAATCCACCGTGCCCGTGGGTACCGCCGACAAGATGCGCGCCATCATCGGTGAGGAACTCAAAAAACGCGCTCTGACCCTGGAATACGACGTGGTTTCCAATCCCGAGTTTCTCAAGGAAGGCGATGCGGTCAACGACTTCTTAAAGCCCGACCGCGTGGTCGTGGGCACGGAGAACGTCCGCACCGGCGAACTCTTGAAGGCCCTCTACGGGCCCTTTGCCCGCAACCGGGACAAACTCATCGTCATGGGCGTGCGCTCCGCCGAAATGACCAAATACGCCGCCAACTGTATGTTGGCCACCAAGATCTCCTTCATAAACGAGATCGCGGGCATCTGCGAGCGTGTGGGCGCGGACGTGCGCGACGTGCGCAACGGCATCGGCGCTGATTCGCGCATCGGCTACCAGTTCATCTATCCCGGCATGGGCTACGGCGGCTCCTGCTTTCCCAAGGACGTGAAGGCCCTCATCGATACCGCCCGCCAGTACGACTTCGAGCCGCAGCTTCTCGCCTCCGTGGATGAGGTCAACAACCGCCAGAAACACGTCCTGTCCCGCAAAATTAGCACCTATTTCGAGCCGCAAGGCGGCCTCAAAGGTAAGACCCTGGCCCTGTGGGGCCTGGCCTTCAAGGCCAACACGGACGATGTGCGCGAAGCCGCCGCATTCGAGCTGATCCGCGACGTCACCGCCAAGGGCATGAAAGTGCGCTGCTTCGAC
>Ga0123354_10007527_pt1 | contig 16408 bp, 7 predicted proteins | sample TergutLab28metaG_2_FD_97872 | JGI IMG/M metagenome (GOLD analysis project Ga0123354, IMG submission 97872) | Labiotermes labralis P4 segment gut microbial communities from Petit-Saut dam, French Guiana - Lab288 P4 | ecosystem: Host-associated > Arthropoda: Insects > Digestive system > Gut ...
GAGGGACGAGGTAACGGGGGAATGGAGGAGACTGCATAACGAGGAGCTAAGTGATCTGTACTCCTCACCCAATATTGTGCGGGTGATAAAATCGAGAAGAATGAGATGGGCCGGGCATGTGGCACGTATGGGGGAGGAGAGGGGGGTGTATAGGGTCTTGGTGGGGAAACCGGAAGGAAAGAGACCACTGGGGAGACCTAGGCATAGATGGGTGGATAATAATAGGATGGATCTCCAGGAGGTGGGATATGGGTCTGTGGACTGGATTGGGTTGGCCCAGGATAGGGACAGTTGGCGGACGCTTGTGAGTGCGGTAATGAACCTACGGGTTCCATGAAATGCGGGGAATTTCTTGACTAGCAGCAAACCAGTTAGTTTCTCAAGAAGGACTCTGCACCATGGAGTAAGTAAGTAAGTAATTGCTTATGATCTCTTCATCTCCGAAAGAAAATATCCAGCATCAAGAATTAGTAAGTACAATTTTGAATGTCTACTAAGATTAAGATGTAATTTTTGCTTATTAAATATTCTATACATGCGAATGTTTCACACGGGTGCAAACAATTTTCACAAAGTTTAGAAAGAACCTGATGCCATCCAAATATGGAAATTTTAATATTCTACAATTAAGATTAACAACACGGCAGACGCGCAAACGTATGAGGTGGAAGTCAGCTTGGTACGATCTAAAGTAAGAGACCATTGGAAAATATTCTTCAACAGATAAGAGTTCTTTTCTGTGGAACGGAAAACATCGGCTTCGTAACCACCACTAAAGATCTGTAAACCTCACAAAATATTATTCGAGTGACCAAATCAAGAAACATAGGATGGGCGGGGCATGTAGCATGTATGAGGGAGATGAGAGGTTTTTACAGGGATTTGGTGGGGAAACGTGAGGGAAAGAGACCACTTTGAAGACCCATGGGTAGACGAGGGGATAATATTAAATGGGTCTTCAAGAAGTGGGAAGGGGGTATAGACTGGATTGATCTGGCTTAGGATAGGGAGGTGACGGGCGCTTGTGAATGCAGTAATGAACCTTCGGGTTCCATAAAATGCGGGGTTCTTGACTAGCTGAGGACCTGTTAGCTTCTCAGAAAGAATTCTGCTCCATGGAGTTCGCGACAATGCGCAAGTTTTAATTCAGTTTCCATTTCATAATAGTAAGCAATAAACCACCAAGTCAAGCATGTGAAATTTTGTATTCAGTTAGACGATAGAAAATTCTACAAATTGTTATAAGTTATATATTTTAGCAATCACAAATTTTAAAGTTCAGTATTTTTTTTTTGACGAGTGTGTACAAACAGAGACATACAGAAGACCAAGAAACACTTCAGCTGACAGACTTCAGGCGTTCACAACAGTCATGTCATGTTAGGCCGTTTCAGTTGCTACCGTCCGCCAAAACCTTGCTCAATATTTACCAACCTACACGGCGTAACATCGCGGAAGACTTGAATCTTCAACACTTCAGCCGTCTCTACTGTTGATCAGTATTTGAACAAAGCAGGATTCAAACCCATGATCTAAAAGATTCTCTATATAGACGGTCTTTGGCAATTTGTATTTTATAACAACCACGATAAATTCTGAAACCACAGGAAAAAACGGATATGAAGTAGCATAAAGAGCTATGTATATATATATATATATATATGACCGTACCGGGAAAAGTCAAGTATTTCAATGAAAGTGAAGCTTATAGCGTCTGCAGGCTGGACACGTAGCTTATTAACCAAGCTAGGACTTGAATAATTGCTGAAATGAATGAACACAAGTCTGGCTATTAAGCCTGTGTTCTGTATGGGCTTATCATCTGTTGCTCTGTTGAGGGTGCAGACTCATTTTAGAGCAAGAGTGGTCTATGATAAACTTACGAACGTGTGACCAAATATCTCCATATTTTTATTGGAGTAGTGCTTAAAAAAAATAGCCAGTATTTGAACCATAAGGGCTACACAGTTTAACTCTCCGGAGCGTAAGGTTAATCTAAAAAAAAAAATATTTTAAAATTATATTTACATTCACAAAAACACTGCGGCCCCATGTCAAACATAAATTAATATTTTTATCTTTGTCGTTGCACCATGCATTTCGTAGTGTCATTTAATCAGCACACCAACTAACATACATACATAAAATTTCACATTAAAACACTTAAAATCGCTCCAACATGTTTCGATCCTAAGATTATCCTCAGGGAGCTACACTGTTCCTTGCTGAAGTCACATTTTAAAAACATTCACTGATTAATTCCCTTATATTAACAGGGTGCTGTGGCAGCATGTCTTATTGTGTTAGTGAACGTTGCTGAGAATGCGCCTGACTATGGGTGTGTGTCTTTTGTTATGTTGCGTGAGACTTTAGCATGGAAAAGTGTTATGGCTGCATATGCCTCCATAACACTGACAACGTCTGTTCCGACACGCACAGTTGAACAAGATTTGTAATTTTAGCCAAGTACTGTTCGTTGCTCCCTGATAATGGTTCCTACGTGAACCGAAACATGTTAGAGCAGCTTTTATAAGTTTAATTGTTTTAAATATTTCAACGATTTTATATATTTCAGTGCATTAGTTGGACAATAAAGCACTTATTTTCGTCGATGCACGGTGTAACCATGATAATTTGTGTTTTTTTTTAACTGAAAGGAATATTTTTGTAAAAATAAACAAAATTTCCAAGAAACTGACCCTTCAAATTTGAACCAGTTATTAGATAACTGTTTTCTCTACGATTCCAGAGTTATCCGTGACATTTCTAATATCAAACAATTTTGGACAATGATTTGGCATAAGTTTGATCATTACCAAACTAGAACGGTGTTGGGTAATGCAGTTTTCGATTTCACTGCTACATGGCAGCTGAAATTGAGAGCTATAGTGGAAACCCCATTAGCAGTCCGTCTTATCCATGACCATAATTACAGTAGTAATGATGTTTTTTTTCAGAAGATGGAAGATGTTTCACGTCGTATGCAACTCAAAAATGTATTCAAATTCGAAACATACTTTTCTAAAAACTTGAGGTTGAATGGTTGCTGTTAACAGCAGGAACATATTCTTATGCCTATCTGTTACGTTAGTTTTGCGTTACAGAAGTTTTCCGAATGATAGAATTATCTATAAAGAAAAAATACACATGGAACTGAAAGTCACTGAGTACGCGATGCGAGACAGTAATTACTCTGTCGCGGGCAGTTTATGGGATTAAGGATGTGCAATTAAACTCTCATCACTATGTGGAGAAAAGTTTTAATCACGGAACTGGGGTATAACGTAAGAATATTAATTGGTAACTCAGACGACGGTTCGGTTATGAATCTTATGCCACGAAAAGGCATCAGAGCTGGGCAGGCCAGACTAGTGGAACTTTACGCTGCATCCCGCAAACATCAGTCCAGTTACCCAGACTGTAGAAAACGGAAAAAGATATAAACGACATCTGTGATATAGGGGTACTGTTCAGTGACAGCCCTGTGCACATGCGCACATTTGAAGTCCTGGCTGTCCCCTGCACACTCCGCGGCCCAGCCTAGTGAACCCATAATATGCGTGTTTCGCTGGGAAGGAAATGTGTTTAAGGGAGCGGTGTTGGTTATTTCGAATACCTGCTTATTGAGCAGACCAGTCACGGGTAAGATTGTGATTTTCCAATCACTGGTAGTGATTTCACCGTAACCATAGTTTTAGCGCAGGGTTATACATTTTACATTCAATGTTTTCCCTTCTCTTGCTAAACTGGGACATTCAAAGCTTCTGCCCCACGTTAAATTGCAAATACCTGCTGCTGCTGGAAAACCAATCCGATCGCACAGAATCATGCATCATTTCCCTTCTACTTCTTTAAACACTTCTACCAACCAAAACTGATCCAAGTCTGATAATTAAGTTTGATTAAATCTGCAAGTTTTGCTACGCACCAATTTTATTTGTACGACAAATATTTATGGCAAACTTTTTACGTTGCATTTGAGTTGCATTTTAGTATGGCTTATCACACTGAACGAACAAAACTCAGTGCTAATTAGACCAACTTCTGTTGTACTCACGCCGACTCAAATACCATAACCTAGATCATGAAACTCTGCTCTTCAGCCTCAAAGAGGAAATATGTGCAGAGACGAGCAAGACATTTTTATTTCGCGTACATTTGAACAGCTCGCACTTTTGTGCTGGGGCTCGTGACGTGTATGGGAGAGAGGAAAAGGACATACAGCGTTTTGGTGTCGAGACGTGAGGGCAAGAGACGACTTGGAAAGCCTAGACATAGATGGGAAGAAACGAATCTTCAAGAAATGGGATATGAACGTTAATTGGATTGATCTGGTTCAGGATAAGAACAAATCGCATGGTAATACAACTTCTTTTTCCACAAAATGCAAGGAATATCTTGACCAGCTGAGGAAGTTTAGCATCTCAAGAAGGACTCTGCGCCGTGGAATAGTTGTTTGATACTTTTCTTCCGTTTCTGTTTTTCCCATCAGTTAATCTGCTGAACTAAAACACAACTTCTATAGGTCCACCATAAATACGAAGATACAGTAAATCTGTTCAACGCTATTAATAAGGATGTCGGTTTTATACGCACAGTACGTGCATACAAACCATGCGTGACACGTGAGAAGAACGCACGACTGTTAACCCAATATTATTAGGGTGATAAAATAAAGGGGAATGAGATGGACGGGACATACGACAATTATTGGAGACAAGAAGTGACTAAAGAATTTTTGTCGTGAATATTAAAACAAATGACTGGTTGTAGGAAGTATAAATAAATGGGTAGATAATATTTAAAATGATGTAGGAGAAATAATTCGATGATGTGGACTTGATTCGGCTGGTTCAGGATTGGGTCCAGTGGCGGTTTCTTCTAAAATCAGCAGAAACCTGTTGTGTTCTAACGAAAGGCGGGATACCATCAACCAGCTGAACAACTAGTAGGTTCTTACGTATGAATTATGTGTATTAATGCAATCTGAATGTTGCAGTATGAATATTTGCCTACCCACATCAATGCGCTGACGGTCAAATCAGATACGGTAACGTGTACTGATGCTGAAGCAATGCGACCAACAAGTCACACTATGTAAAAATTCACACATTATTTACTCTAATATTTCAACATGTTTTGGTCCATGGGCCATCTTGAGGGATAACATTTAATTCAACAAGAAGGTACTCAAGACCATTAGTGAAATAACAAAACAGACGTGACCCATCCCAAACATTAAATACAGGCGGGCAAAACTGAATGCCCATTTTCTTGATTCATTTTAACGCTATTGTATTTATGAAAATAGTTGTAATACTTCATCGCAAGATATCTTATATTTCACTTATCTCGTATAACCAACAATTTAATACATAATTGTCTCTTAAAAAAACTCGTACATTTCTCGACGCCTCCTTGCATCATCTTCAGGTATTTCTTCTGTTATACCAGAGTTACATGCCAGTTAAAATACAGTCCATTAGTTCACAAACACTTAAAAGTCGGTATAACAAAAGAACTCCTTCAAGACGAAACACTGAGGCATCGAAACACGTCGGAGCTTCTTAGATACAAATAAATATTAATATATCGTGCATTTGTTGGTTATAAGTTCTAAATATATGTCAACTGCAAGATCAAAACATTTTCAAATTCACTAATCTCATTTAAGTATTTGTCTTATTATCGGCAAGTTAAGTAATGGTCTTGAATGTCCTTCTTATTGTAAGCAGGGGTACGGATAGCTCAGTTTGTATAGCGACTCGCTACAGGCTGGACGGTCCGAGGATCGAATCCCGGTGGGGAGACGTTTTTTGCACCTGTCCAGACAGATTTTTTTATAACCGAGATGCGAAGTGTTTACTGCCCGGTACGAAATGTGTCTTTTAAATAAATCAGTCTACTCTTCGCCTTTAAATGGTTAGAACAAATAATTGGTAGTTCTCTCACAAAGTGTAATTTGCTGGTATATTTATAGATGTAATTGGAGTGCACTTTAACAATGTAGTTCAAAACTGTACCGATAAATGTGTTTGAAGAAAGTAAATGAAGAAACAGTGAGTGCCACTCGAGTATTGCTACTGACTCGTATGTAGCTGCTTTCAAAAGGACGCATTTTATCATCAGTACTAGCAACGTCCTTATGCTGCTGTTGCACAACTTCAGCAGCCGTGCGGTGGATCACGAGAACGATATGAAAGCCACTGCGCTTCTTCATGGAGCTGCGATCGCAAAGCTGCTACCACTCACTGGCTCTTGCTCTAATCCGCGGACAGCGAACCTCTGAGTTGTAGCTGCATACAAGCTTGATGGTCAATTGCTTTAAAAGCTAATACCTTACTTTCCGCTGGGGCTAATTAACCTTTAATTCGTTTTACAAACTCTTGTAAAAGTTAATACGCTAGCAGGTAACCTAGCAATATGGCACTACAATCCGCACCATACACCGGTATCAATAAACTTGACAGCACGGAATTTTGGTCATATATTCTTGTGTTTTGCTACCGAAACTTTTATTATCAACAGACTATACAATAAATTCAAACATAGCTTACCTAAACAACCATACGAAAAACCAGTAACAAATTTTGCCATAACATCACAGAAAGAATACACAGATAAAGATGGATATGTTATTGACTTAAGAAGACAAGTTATGCCCTGTGTTTTTTTGAAATACTAATCAAACACAAATATATAAAGTATGAGGAAAATTTTCGGTTGACAATTTTTTTTGTATTAAAAATACATGCAGAGTTAATTCAATCCGGTATACACTTTTAACACAAAAATAAATTTATGTCAAGATAAAATCAATTCTTCAAAGTTAAATATAAATGGGAGGCACTTCTTAAAATCCTACACAAAACGGTACTGTTTTGTGGCCATTGTGTACTGCTGTAACAATTCCTTATTCACTAGCACAGCACAGTCCATGTTGTTCTATTATTTGTCATCAATGCAAGCAACAACCATTAAAGTGATGTGTCCCCCTTATCGTGACACCGAACACAGCAGCTTCGTCTTACAGAAAACCCTCATCAGCAGGAACATCTCGCGGTAACTAATGTGATCAACGACACGCTAATTCCCTCAGCCTTTACAAAACTTACAAAATTGAAAAACTTATCATCTAAGTCCCTACACGTCTCTATGGCCACTATCAGGAAACTATAGTAAAATACACGGACATGTATCTACAAAATATTATATTTATACTACATTTATTCAATCTAACACAACAAAGGTTTCTATTAATTCCAAATTTTATAATAGTAGCACAAATATAAATGTAACAATCTGAATTAAAATAAACTTTTGTTGTGTTAGGCTGAATAAATAAGTCATTTTTTAAATTTTTATCGTTGTACCCTGCATTTTGTCTCTATAAAGTTCTTACACCAACAAATGCACTTATTATTAAAATTGACGAAGTTTTAAAATTTACACTAAAAATCACTTTGACTTGCTCCTACATGTTTCGGTCTACGACCGTCACCAGGGAGCCTTCACTAGAACCTGGCTAAAGTTATATTTAGGTTGAAATTCGGTAAAAACTACGTCGTTATATGTTATACGGTGGTGTGGCAGCATATCATAGGTATGGTGTGTGTACTGTTCGCTGTGTTGAGTGCACTCATAGAACATAGAATGTCACGTGACTCGCGTGTCTCACACTGTGTGTCAGGATGAGGCGGCATTATATCCCAGGGCCTAAAGCAACCTACTGCTTACACCAACAGAGTAATCTACCCGCTCTTTTGTGATACTGCATTGCGCGGTATTATATTTATAACATTCAGCATCTGTTTAATATTGTTACAGTCAACTGTTGAGCTTACTCCAGTTTCGTCGCGAATACAGAGTGTCGTGCTACGAAACTGGGTAGGTTTATGCCACGAAATTGCATACGTTTATGCTGTTTATGTTGACGTGTACTTCTGCCTATTCAAAATCTCCACAGTGGGATCTATAACGCGACAGGCTTCATTTCACCTTGCTTCTAATTGCACGTGATCAGATTTTCAGCAGTGAAGACGGTTTGGACCGTTAGAGTTTTGTCTACACTCAGAAGCCAAGATATGACAAAATGACAGGCCGAGACTGATTTATTCCTCCTACATCCAAAATCACAACCAGATTACAAAATATTGCCACACAACCTGCAGCAGCAATAATAGCAAACACTTTCTTCAAAATCTGTTGGCCACTCAACATTCCTAAACCCCGAAATATGAAAGTCTACAATCGTGCCGCAAACTAGCACTAAGCTTAGTTGCAAGCCAGGTAAATGAAGCCCGAAACCCCATATTGACTGACTAAATCCATCAAGCAGCGCCCTTCTCCAGAAGCCAACATTTCCCCATCCAGTCAAAAAATTTTTTGCATTTTATGGAAACGGTATATCCAATACTGAATTCATAACAGACCGCCACCAGTCCCTATTCAGAGTTAGATATATCCTAGTATTATATAATCCTTCTATTTTAAATACACATGTTTCTTCCCACATTTACCCGGGCATATTAAGGAAAATATATCAACACGTCCAACATATTCACCATTTCTATAGGCAGGTTATCAACATTTGTGCAGAGGAAGATTTATACACTTGGTGCAAAGCGTGTTCGAAATTTGGAAAAGCACTTAACAGAACTAATCATCATTCAGTGCTCTAATGACACCAGAATACACCATTTCTAACACTAAGCACGTACTCTGCTCCATTCCGTCACAGTCTGTATGAAATTTGTCTAATTTTACTCTGTTGAAAAATGAAATTTAAAAAAATCGATATAGTGATGTCATTTAAATTCTATACTGCAGGCACAGGCTATCGTGTCTCTAAGGCGAAAGCGAAATTAGGCTGTCTAATCACCGTTTGATCTGCCCAACGTTTGATCTGCCTCACAAATTCATAACCTAAAAGTTCCTGTTAACTGAGGGTATTCACTGGAATGCCCCTCACCATGTCTCTGTACCTGACTGTTGTACTCATTTCTCCACACATGTACTGAAGGCCTACTACAGACCGAGAGTATAAATAAAGAGTTTAACAAAAAAAAACAGGCTGTCTAATAGGGTAGAGTGTCTCGTCTTCATAGATGGTAATCACAGGCCTACTTCTTCTGTCGCTACGTCGCCTGTTCGCCTGTGAGCAGGGCTGCCCACTGAGCATGTATAAAACGAAAATTATTTGCGAATGACAGGATTTTTGTCCTACAAAAACTGGTAACGTCTTTAAAATCTCAGCCAATGAATTTTCCAGTAACTTATACCACTTTAAACCGTTAAAGTTTAGTGGTTAGTATATTTACCGCCGGGTTTGATATTCAAGGATTCTACTTTCTGTCAGCAAACTGGGTATTTACGTAATTTGTATGAATCTCAGAACAAACAGAGACTGTATCCATAACACAATCAATTAACTGGTTTTAATATCCGAGAGAAAGTGTTTACTGCGCGGTAGACCTGAATGTTTAATTAGACTTCAGTTTAAATAAATTAAAAGGTTAACAGCGTGTAAAATGCTAACACTAAGCAGCAAAGCGGTACTTGACAAGCTAATAGTTTCTAATCTATTCGATAAATTCGCCGCTTTTGATACAACCCGAAATTTCAACTGTGTGAACAACAGTCCGCCACTTTTCCCTATTCTTAGCTAGATCAATTCAATCCCCGCCCTCCAGAATTATTTCTCTCAGATCCATTTTAATATCATCCCTATCATCTACTCAGGGGGACCGCAGTAGGACAGTGATTAAGGTGCTGTGCTACAAATCGGAAGATCGCTGGTTCGATTCTTGTGTCATGGCCCTGGGGTCGACACAGCCTCTAAGAGAAATGAATATTAGGAGCATTTCCTGGGGGTAAAAGTGGACGGTGCGTAAGGCTGACAACCTTACCGCCATTATGGTTCATTGTCACGTAACCTGGGAACCTTAACTTCCTGGAAACTTCTGGCCACCTCGGGCCTCTAATGGGACTGATTTACCTTTATCTTAACTACCATCTACTCATGCGTCTTCCTAGTGGTCTCTTTCCAACAGTTCCCAAAACGCTACATGCGTATACAATCCCCATGCGTGTCACAAGCATCGTCAGCCTCCTCCTCGTTTGCTTGATTGCTTATTAACACTTAGCGAGGAACAGAACTCATTAGGATCCTCATACAATCGTCTGAAGGCTCCTGCTGCTCCTCCCATATTCCTCAGCACCTCTTTCCCTCAACATCCTCAGCCTATGTTCCTCCTATAATATTAAGTGACCAGATTTCTCACCCAGTTTCAAGAGGCAAAATTGTAATTTGTATAATTTTATTCTTTGTGTTTTTAGAGAGGATATGGAAGACAAATAACCCTGAATCAAACAGTGGCAAACATTCGTTGAATTTACACCGTTCTTATCTTCTCTTTGCATGCAATTTTGTCTTGTTAGTCTTAAAGGTTCGTAGTTTTGCAGTAAGTCTAACGTAATTTAGAGTACACCCATTCCAGTGTACATACAGCCATGTATATACCGCAAATTAGATACCAAGACAGAACATTTGATTAATTACAAACATCATTCTGAGACTCAGAGGACATACAGTTGCAGTGCGGGTGTCAATGTACAGGCCTAATTGCAAATTCCACAACAAAATAAATTCAGGAAGGGATTCCTATTTTCTGAACACGTCACATAACATAACACACGAAGTTCCTAAATCAGATTTCATAAGTCGATTCTTATAATGAAACTAACGAGATGCACTAATTTCTCAAATTTATTTTAGGAATAGAACTCTACATGTTTCTGACAGTAGCTCTGTCCATCATCAGGAGTCTAGTATTGTACACACAGCAATAGATATATGTCATACAGGTTATGCTGACTGCTTGCTAGCAAGCAGTCAGCATAACCTGTATGTATTGCTGTGTGTACAGTAATGGACAGAGAAATTGTCCGAAACATGTAGAGTTTTTTTCCTAAAATAAATTTGAGGAATTAGTACATCTCGTTGGTTTAATTATAACAATATAACATGATGCATGGTCCTCTGAATGTCAAATTCATAAATCGAATTTAAAAAATTTTTGAGAGTGCAGCTTATCGTGGCAGAGCTTAAACTAACTGTGACGACGTCAGCTGTATCAATGGTCACAAGAAGCATAAGCCGGCGCATGTACCATTCCAAACACATACGTACGATAAAAATACAAACCTTATATGTAGCTAACTTAATGACTGATATCTAAATCAAAGACAAAAGTGTCTGTCAACAAATTACTAACCCATCTGTTACACATAGTCTATAACGATATAAAAGGTAAAGATGTCCCCGTTAACACTTTGAAAGCGTATGTGGGGGGGGGGAGTTATAGTTCCACTCATTCTTACCCTCTATACTAGACGCAGGTGAGTAGTCAACATAACACCTCAACCACTTAACCCCTCCCCCAAAACCACACAGGTACCCCTGAAATAGGAGACTGGATGGGTCCCAGTTTTGGTCTCGAATTTTGGAGGAGAGAAAAATATTTTTCACCTAAGAGGATTCGAGCCGCAGATAGTCGAACACGTATCGCAATCAATATACAGAGCACCGTAAGTACAACAATGTAAGGTTAATCATGGCGATCTGCATCCGAATCGTGGTGGCAGGCATTAGGTGTTGTGACCCCCTTTCCAAATTTGAGTCAGCGAATGGTTCTTCCTACGCTGCACAGATTTTTGCAGGATCGGATAATTTACTTTCTCGTGGCTGTATTCGTCAGTCAGGCATGACTAACAAACCGATGGTAAGAAAATGTTCGCCCTAAATAGCAAACTGTACTAGATTCAGAACGTGCACTATGTACAAAGTACAAGTTGATCTAAATCAGACGAGTTTTTTCGACATTACTTTATTTTGTTATAAACAAAATATTTGCCCTTGTAAAATGCTACATATTTCAATCCTAAGGGTCATTATAATGTGCATTTAAAAAAATGGAAGACAGCCAAACAGGATACCTTGAATAGTCATTCTTATGAAAGAAAACTCTTTCTTACATCTTTATCTTCTACAAGTATATTATCTTTAAAAAAATATCTCATACACCTTCATTGTATAGTGCCAGAAAGTACGGAAGTTATAGTATTATAAGCACATTAAAAATTTTCGTATTTAGGAATATCATAAAATTAGTCAAATCCTTGTGTTTTAACTTTAAAATTATATTAAAAAGATAACATTTAAGATTTTTTTAAATCAATAAATTATCTTATTTTATACACACAAATGTGAGTTTTACAATAGAAGACTGTTGACTGAGATCCTGTTTATTATTTAGTTATGAACTACAACAAGATATATTTTCGAAAGAATAAACAAATTGCTCGATGGTCAAACCGCTAAAAATTAGAGGATGCAGGCTCAATATAATACACATATTAGACCCTCAAGCTGAACCGCATGATACTTATAGCTTTGCATATGTACACAATTCGCTGTACACAGATCTGCCTACTTCCTGTAAACTCAGCCAGCATGAAGGCGTCGTTGGCCCCTGTTACATACCAACACTTCCACAGCACCAGGATTGGCCGGCTATTTGCTGCAGGTCACATGCTCTGGTGCCCATCAATGTCTTCGCGGGACGAGGCTCGCCGTGTGTGATACGTCCAACCAGAGAATGTGAACCGAGCCTGAGCGCGAGTCTTTTAATTGAAAACCGCTTTATGCGAACCATAGCATTCATATTAATGAATGAGCAAAGCTGCTTTCGAGCGAATGGGTTTAAGTTGTGTAATGCGACCTTTATTGTATTCAATAAAACGTGCCCATTCTGGCATAGCCTCCCCGAATATCCCTCTTCTACATTTTTATACGGTAGCATGGTTTTAATTCCCGGGGCTACATCAGACCAAGAGGCCAATTGAAAATAAAAAGCACCGAAAGAGCTTATATTTCATTTGCATCCACGTTAGGTCAACAATAGGTGTGTTCGAAACTAGATTAGGGATCCAAATCAGAAAGAACAAATATTTAACCCTCTCAAGACGGACATTTATCTAAACTGTGTGTATGTACAGCTTCAGATTCTACCTCAGAAAGAACACAGTCTGGGTCCATTACAAAGACCATCCGGTTCAGGATGTTTAGGGACAAAATGGATATTTGTTGTGGACATCGCAACCAGCACACAGTTACAGAGTGTGGCAAAATTCAATTCAGTTCTTATTTATTAAAGTCTTGTGTCAACAGATTAATGACCGATAAAAACAGAATCAGCAAGCCGTACAAATAACCAGCGCCTTCACAATACCTCACTGCAGCTCCAATAGTTCCTGTGCCTTAGCAACTTTCGTTTCACCAATTTTGTCCTTAAAATTTTGACTAATGTTGTATTGGTATTTGTTAACAGAACTCAATATAACCACAGGGACATATTCTTCCTTATTAATTATTTCAATATTCACCATATCGCAATATTTCGCAAAGTGAATATCATAACTAAGGAAATCCATCATTCTGTGCTCTAATGTTTCTGGTTCAGAACTATTTCATCTCCCCATTTATATTTTCTTTCAAAAGATACATTTGGTCAGCCCTTCGTAACCGTTTTCTTCTTCCTCTTCATCTTACATAGTACTAACAGCCCAATGCGGTCTTTCTCCTCCTTAAAGCACTTCTCCCACTCAGTTCCGTTTCTTGTCCTCTGTTCCAGTCTTTAATTTTGCATTTATTAATTCCTGTGTTCTTCCTAACCCATCGGGGAATAAACAGAAACAATATGAAGAGAATGTAAGCACATCTGACATTTTCTCAGGCCTGTTCCTTAAACACAGCCACTTGAATCCACTCCACACCTCATGTCCAACTTGTGTACTTTCCATCTTAATAATGTAATATAGTTCTAACTACGCCTAGCTACAAGAGAAAGGGATAATCTATTATTAAAACCTCACCAGATGGTGATTAATTGATCCAGTTAAAATTAATAGAATGAGGGGCAGACAGATAGGAAAAATGTGGTGTTGAAAAACTCCAGACTTTTTCCCTCATATCTGAGACATTGAATATTAAAGTGCATAATTTGGTAGATACCAATTTTATGTTGTTTGCACCGTGTATTGTAGTACAATTGTACATCATAAGGCAAAGAAATGTACACGTTCTAAATTAATATTTTAATTTTTAATTTTTATGTCTTCGCATGTTTCGAAACCGATGGTTCATCTTCAGGAAGACGGTTGTATATACAGTTATGGTATGTTTTTATACCATGCTATAACTGCATATGTGGGCCAGGTAGCTTAGTCGGACTACGGGCTCGACGGTCCGGGATCGAATCCCGGTGGGGACGAGATTTTCCGTCCGTCCAGACCGACCCTGAGGCCCACCCAGCCTCCTGTAAAATGGGTACCGGGTCTTTCCCGGGGTTAAATTGCAGCCGGGGCGTGCTGCTGAACACTCACCCCCTTCTAATGCCGTAGTCATGGAAGAGTAGAGCTATACCTCTACCGACCCTCTGGGCCACACCGGGCCTGTAACGAGATCACTTTACTTTTACCTTTTTACTATAACTGCATACACAACCGTCTTCCTGAAGATGAACCCTCGGGTTAGAAAAAGTAGAAGATATAAAAATTAAAAATTAAGATACTAATTTAGAAAATTTGCATTTCATTTTTTATGTGGTATAATAGATACCAATGTTTTTGTGGAACCAGCAAACTCCAAATTCATTACAGAAACAAGGTTTATTGTACCTCGAAAGTGAAGGTAGCACGTTCCTCCGCAACGTTGGTGCTGATTGTCACATCAGTCTTTGAATTATATCATAATAATTCAACATGGTGGCCAAATTAATTTACTGCAAGCATCTTGCGGCTATTTACTGACATTATTTTATACTAACTGATGACTTAAGGCAATTTTTCCCCCATCTAATTAAAGATAGGCTGACGAATAAAAACTGATTTGATAATTTAGTTCTTCTAGGATGTGACTTAGTTTCTCGGGGAATTAGATTTCGACTGGTGGAAGGAATGTACTTCTTTGTCTTCAGATATCAGTCTTTCAGGATTTCTCCAAACTTCAAGATGAAGGAAAACCCTTTATTCGAAACATTCGGATCCATTTGGCACTGATACAACCTCATATCGCAGAAAAACGGAATGTTAAGCGACACCATTGAGAAAACCTGAGAACTCGCAATAATGCAACCTGATTGATACGTGAACTGTCGTTAAGAACTCTGGTCATTCATCGGTTGGAATGTTAGGTTTCCTCGCCTGACAAGGTGGGATAATTAATTAAGAGGAAATTATGTTCAGCGTCGTCTAGAATTAATGAGATAAAGTAAAGGTAAAGCAATCCCTTACAGATCTGGACAGGTCCTGAGGTTTCCAGGAGGCTGAGGCTACCAGATTTCAAAACAATTGGCACATGAAGGTAGTAAGGTGTTCAGCCTTACGCACCGGCCGCCTTTACCATCAGGAAGTATTTCTGGTACTCATTTCTGTTAGAGGCTGAGTCGACTCCAGGGTCATATTGCGGTCGGAAGGATTATGGTAATGAAAAATTCCAGTGACACCATCAGGAATCCAACCCGTGACCTTCCGACTTGTAGCGCGTTGCCTCAGAATTAATGAGGAAGTGACAGAAAACACAAGTAGACTTCTGTAGGCCATATCCGAAAATCGAAACGTGTACATTTGGAATAAAAATCGACCCGTTTTCACTATCCACAGACCGCTCTGTTCTGCCCCAAAATGCGCCCCCGTTTCCACAAATACCCAGTAGAGCAAAGCAGCCCCCAGCAAAGTCGTGTCCTTAAGGAAGGGTTCACAAATATTTGTTTTATTTAGGAGCGACCATACGGAAGCTTTCGGCAGAAAACTTCTTGCAGTCTGCGGTCGAACACCTACCGCGAGTGGGATGATTTCAAACCCAACAGACGGCCCTAATTGTCGGCCAGATGGTGCTGATGAAAAGACTCGTTCACAGCCCAGTGGAAGCTGAATGTGCTTCATCAGGTGAGGCTGATACGGTCACACGAGAAATCGGGCTTGCGAACTAATGCCGTGTCGCATAACTAGAAGCCGTTTCTCCTGCGAAATGTATAGCTTCCCTGGACTTTAGGAAGGGTGATAAATCCTTTCCCTTCATATCATCGTGGCACATTCCACTTGTTGAATTTTGTGATTTTCAGGAAAAAGAAAGACAAAGATATATTACTGCAAACACTACTGCAGAAAAAGAATTGTTCTTCTTTTATAGTGCACTTCGCACAACGTACCATAAAAATAACACAAAACACGTAGATTTATTACTACGACTAAGTTTATTTCTTTCACTCAAACACACACAAAGAAAGTATCAAAATTCTTTAAAATTTCACAGCCACTATATGAATTACTACATGAATTAAAATCA
>Ga0123354_10007529_pt1 | contig 16407 bp, 6 predicted proteins | sample TergutLab28metaG_2_FD_97872 | JGI IMG/M metagenome (GOLD analysis project Ga0123354, IMG submission 97872) | Labiotermes labralis P4 segment gut microbial communities from Petit-Saut dam, French Guiana - Lab288 P4 | ecosystem: Host-associated > Arthropoda: Insects > Digestive system > Gut ...
GCGAAGACCTGGTTGGACGGATAACCTTCTGGATTTTTTTGAGTGGCTTGCAAACGTTAGAGCAACAGGCTAAGCAGTGTATTGAGCTTCGTGGGGAGTATGTTGAATAAATCCCGAGTTTGGTCACTGTAGCTTGTTTCCTTCCTGGTCGGGCTAAGGACTTATCAGCACCCGCTCGTAATTATCCCCAAGAATTTCATCTTCATTTGGAGTTAACCTTGACAGAAGAACGTGTAAAATTTTATGCATACTGAATAACAATTATGATTTTCTTTCCATTTTCCATGAAAAAAGTGTAATCGTTTGCCGCTTCTTTGCCATACTTATCCCATCCGACCTGTACCCCCACAAAACCCAAACTCGAAAATTTCGCAATTACGGCACAAACCTAAATATGCAAAGAGGGCACTTAAATAAAAAACATGACACACATCATTACATACAGGTCTTATATGACATTTATGGAAAAACCCCTTCACCTGTTAACATCAGTGGATAAGAAATGATGTCTCAGTTTAGCAGAGCCATTATGCAGCCTTTTATGTGGTTTAACAAGTATTTAGCCTGATGATCACCCTTTAGGGTCGAAACATGTTGCAGTAAATACTGCAAATAAAGTTGTGTAAATGGAACGACCCATCATCACCATAAACATCAAGGATTGGACCCTTTGATCCATTCCGTCTCCAGAGTTACAGCTGCTCGCGCCAACGCTTCTTCGGTCTTCCAATTGTTCTCCTTCCTTGTGGTCTGTAATGGTATGATTTCAAAGGGATTCGGTTTTGTGGCATTCTTTGCAAGTTAAATTATGAATTAAACGTGGGACATTTGGACCTTTGAATATGACATGGGCTGCAGTATGTTAAAGTCGGTTAATTTATGTCGGACTCACTGTGCAACAGTGACACATTGTTTCTTTTAGCTGTTTTGGACTTACAAATATGTAACAGGATTTTAAATAAGTTCCAAAATGTGTACTATTAATCAACACAAATATGTGTATTTAATGTACTTACAATAATCTAAATTATTCAGTGCCCTCAAAGAATAGTCTGAAAGAGTATTTCTGAGGATGGCCAGTTGAGGCCAAAACGCGTGCGAGCTAATCATTGAATATAGTGTTTTCACTGCCCATGCCTGCTCATTAAACATATTCATGCCCACCCTCTATATCTGAGGACTGCTGGTGTACCTTTATTAACCCTTGGCCTTCAAATAAGTTATGCATCAGACTGTTCAACGTACGTATTCACAGGTACCCACCATATCTGGAGGCTCATATTTCACAGTAACTGCAAACTTTCAGATGAATTGTGTGTTCCTAACGGTTTGACTCAGATTTTATTTTAAATAAGTGACAGTAAAACCTGATTAGTTACATAATTGCTACCTCCTTCTTGTGGCATTATATGGTTAGAAGTAAGAAATTAGTCACAAGAACCAGTGGGTTCAGAGAGTGGAGAAGGTTACAACCGAGTCTTTCTGCCTCTTGTAGGAATACTGTATAGACATCATGGCGCTGTAGTAATTCCGATGGACAGCAAGGAACCCACACGCGCACGTGTGTGTGTGTGTGTGTGTGTGTGTGTGTGTGTGTGAGAGAGAGAGAGAGTGAGAGAGAGAGCTGGGGGGGGTGTTATGTGTGCTTAAATGCATGCGTCCCTGTTTGTGGCTGTCTGGATGAGGGCTTAGTACCTTAATTTATGCTGCTTATCATATAATTATTGTGATAAAATTAGAATTAAATGGGAAGGCCATTTGGCTCACATGCATGCATTTATTTATTCATTCATTCATTCATGCTATTCTGTAGTCTGTCCCACAACAGGTTTATAACCCCCACATAGTTCGATCTAGTGCGTGCTCTGTTGATTTCCAGTTCCTACGTTGTCCTTAAGGTAATCCAGTAACTTCTTATGTCTTCTTTCTCATGTTCCCGTCACTTCTATCCTTCCCCCTATCTTGCCTTCACTACCGTGTTTTAGAAGGCAGTTCCTACCCAAGATTGTTTGTAGGATATTATCTTCCTGCTTGATCGTAATTCTTTTTTCATTTCAAGCGTGATTGTTCCAACTGATCTCCACCCTTCTCCAATGCCACATTTCATAATATTCCAGGTATTTCTGATCTACTTGCTGAAGTGTCCAAGTTTCAACACCATAAAAAGATGTGCTCCAAATGTAGCACTTTACTTGTTTCTTCCTTAAATTTTAAGTCCACTTTGCTGGTGAAGTAGGCCTTCTGCTTGTTGAATGCCTCTTTTGTCATGGCAATCCTTGATTTAATTTCAAGTGTACATTTTGCATCGTAAGTCATCATACTAACCATATACTTGAAATATTCCACATTCTCCAGTTGTTTTTGGTCTATGATAATTTGAATTGTGGATGCTTGCCTCGTGATTCTCATTACCTTATATTTTCTTCCACATTCATTTCCATTCCATGGCATTTTCCAATTGCAATTAGTCCATTAATCATGCCCTGTAACACCATTTTTTCCTTAGACATTAGCACAAGATCCTCTGTAGATTTCACAGTGTGCATTACTAGTCCCAGTTTGAAGTCTCAAACCATGCAAGGGCTTCCTTGGTAAGGTATTCACTGAGAAGGCTCATGTACAAGGGTTAAAAAATGCAAACATAACTCTTGTTGGAAAATCTGAAGGAAGAGAGTGTTTGGAAGACCTAAACATAAATGGTAGGATAATATTAAAGTGACTCAAGAAATAGAGTTTGGTGATGTGGATTGTATTTGATTCTAGATGTCCAGTATCAGGCTTCTGTCACTATGGTTCTCAACCAAGATTACGGTCTTTTGGGATGTGACACTGTATGTAGTCAGGAACAAATTTTTGATGAAAATGGAGCAGCATATTTCTCACAGATATTAGTGCTTCTGTACCAGACTACACATTCTCACTTACCGGAAGTGATGTTGATTACCATGAGAATGTCAACTCACTTTTTTCCTTTTTTGTCTCGTCAGACAGAATTGTCATGTGAACATCTGATTGATTAAAATTATATTATATATTATATAAATTGTATTAAAAATATAAATTTGCATTGCTGCAAAACACATTTTTGTGTAAGACACTGGTGTAGTATTGTTTATGAAACGTTCATGTGAGATGGATATGAAGCAAGAATTGTTAACTGTATTAACTGCACGTTTAATTATTTCCTCATGTGGTAGTGGCTTCAGCACAGATAAGAAAATGAGGAAAGGCATAAGTGCAATAAAATTCCTTTAATTCAGCACCTTTCATATCAGATTATCAAATTGTACCTTTTCTGATGTAAATTCATAAATGTAATTTTTTTATTGCTCCTATAATTGGGCTGCACTGCTAATCAGTTGAGTATCCCATTTGCATATCACCATTATCTGCTGATTCAGGGTCATCAGGGCCCCTTTCTCTGTATTCGGTAGCCGTCATAAGGAAAGAAGTTGATTGAGTAGGAAACAAGGTGTCAGGACATACCACATCGGTTGATATGCAGATGCTCTGGAAGGCCTTGAGGCCCTGAGAACTGTCTGTTCCATTAATGAAGCTTTTTTCTGGTAGAAAGCTTATCTTCTGCTCTTATGTATACTTCCCTCAAGTGCTGGATGTACAGGTGATTGAGTAAAGGAATTTTGGTGTAACAGGAAGTAGAGACAGTAACATCATGCTGTATTGAGGCCATAGCCAGAAGTTATGTGTGTGTGGTGAGAATGATGATGCGTGATCCTTCCCACTGTGCTTGCTGTTGTGCATCCACACCAAAGCACGTTTTTCTAGTGTAACTTTTCATTATCAACATTCTGCTGAATAGAATGGGTTGGTAACTTGTAGGAGACTCTGGTGGAGAGGTCAACATAATTCAGTGGCACTGTGGACTCAGGCTATTCATAGAGCTTATTTGTGTAACATCAATATGTTATAATGTAATAAAGTTCAGTGGGTGGACAAGTTGCTGAAAAATGCCAGCACTTTAATTCTCCAGATGTTGCGTGTGTGTGGTAGGCTATTATTTTAACCTTGCATACTGACAGTATTACCAGCACCTTGCCTACAACCCATATCAGTTTGATGTAATATGAACCAAAGATATTTATTTATGGTATATGTTGTGATTCTTTAAGTAGTTTAGGCTTCATAGTGTATAGTATAAGATGAATAGAGAGTTATGAATTGGAAGGGATATGGAAGGGAGTGGGTACGCTAATTTTAAGTGCTGTCTTCCCGTTTGTCAGAAATGTCTAATGAAAGGTCCAGTCAGGACATTCAGTGTTCCAGCTGGGTACCTCCCTTATAAGCATTAGTGTTGAGCCACTTTACTTGTTGAGCTGCTTCTGTGAACACATTTTAGCTCCTTATGTAGTTTTCTGAAATTTTGTTGTTTCTTTGATTTTTCAGGCATTGTCCAAGGAACATGCTGTGATTGAAGTTGTGGATGAAAACAATCATCTAATCTATGATCTTGGCAGCCGAAACAAAACACGCCTTGGCAAGGTAAATTCTAACTTAAAAAAAAAAGTCTTAATTTCTGTGTGGGATTGGATATGATGTGGTATGTTCTGGTACACAATTGCCAGTGCTTCAGAATAATCTTCTGTCTCCCTTTGTGGGATTTGTACCTGTTTACCAAACTACATGGTATCACATCCTATTAGAATGATTGTAAGGCCAAGTGCCATGAAAACCTCAATAGTCATGTAACGTTCTTCATTAAAGAATTTTTTTTGGTATCATCACCTTGTTGTGTTTGTTATCATCAGAGCTTATTTTTTGTCCGAATGAACACCTCACATAGAACACTGTGCATTCATTTTTCATCCGCAACATGTTTCAGCCACCATCAGGTAGAATCACAAAAGTATACCTGGAAAAGTATGTTGAGGTGGAGGCATCCCCTTCACAGTTAATGCGTTAAAATACATATGTTTTCCTGTTATTCCCGTTAAGGGAATAACAGGAAAAATACAAAAGAGTTGTTTAAAATTGGTTGAAAATGCAATTATTATTGATTTTAAGGTAGAAGATATTTCCGAATTTTCATTTCTTTCTGTTCATGGGGTATGTAGCAGACATGATTCACATAACTGGCAGTGCTAGATGGCTGAAATATGTTGTAGATGAAAAATGAACTTGTTGTGTTTTGTGTGTTGTGTTCATACTGACAGTAAATACAGACATTGAAATATTTCTGTGCTTTATGACATGCTGCTTGAGCTTTCATGGCAATCTGTATTCATAATAGAACCTGACATGGTATGTTCTATTGCAAAATGCTCAGGGCATAAATGTAGCATATTTTTCAGCAAATTACTTGTTATCTTGTATTTGCAAGTTGAAAGTTTGGCTGCAGGAGGGAATGGAAGCTGTACAAACATCTCCCCACCATTAGCATTTTTCAAAACAAAATTAAAATGTGAAGTGTGTATACCAAATTAATGTCAATACTAGAAATTAAAACTGTTAGTAAAAAAATGTTAGTCGTCTATCCTGAGTGTGAATGTGTTTTACAGCCTTCTCAATGCAATCTGTAAAAATACTGATAGTTCTGGACACCTTAGGCATAAGTTTCTAATCACATTATTAGCCCCTCTTGAAAATTCTTGGTGGTGCATGTGTGTAAAAATACATTTCTTTCTTTCTTTCTTCTTCTTCTTTCTTTCTTTCTTCTTCTTCTTCTTCTTCTTCTTCTTCTTCTTCTTCTTCTTCTTCTCTCTCTCTCTCTCTCTTTCTTTCCCCCCCCCTCCCCGTTGTATAATTTCTGTCTCTTTAGTGGTCATATCTTTACATGAATATCCGTTTATAGTTTCATTTCTTTATTAGTTACTGTTTATTTTTATCATCACTTCAAAAAAGCATCATCTTATGACTTCTGCATTTTTAAGTTCATGTGGCTCAATATGTTACACTTTTTTGATAATGGAAAAAATGTATCCCTTGTTGATAATCATTCAAGCTCCAGTGTTTTCCAGACTTATGGAAGGTAGCAAAAATTGTCATGCTGCAAAATTCCAGTAAGACAAATATAACCCTTAGAATTACAGATAATTAGCTTACGAAGTGCCATCAACAAGTCCTCTGACAGTATTTTTAAACGGTGTTTGCAGCATTTTCTTCACTCAGAGATGAACAGCAAATCTTCCAGCTCTTTACGTCAGGCAAAATAGATTAAAATATGCTTCTTTGGAATGTTTGTATTTTACCATATATGAAGAGGATTTTTAAACTGAACTTTAATCATCCAAAGGTCATAGAGTAGTACAGAATAAATTTTGATTTCAGGTTTTCACAGCAGTGTGTTTAATATAAAAAGGAATATAATCAGTCATATACACATCATGTATTTTTTATGCATCACAGCTGAATTTTTTGGCTACCATGTTATACCCATCATCAGGTTATGCACAGAATTGTACAAAGAAAATAATTTACGTAAAAGTTATGGGGGAGATCTTAGCCTTAAAAAGACGTTACATTTACTGGTGAAGTTTGGAACTGAATCATTCCAAAGGCATTTCTAGTGTGAGTAGATACTAGCATTGTAATTATATGATCTCCTTTTCAGATTCTGGAATTGGGGGATGTATGCCTGACTGGCATCTACAATTTTAAGATACAACATCTTTGCTATGTTCAGATTATATAGAAATAGAGACACTTGTTCTGTGTACAGCCTGATAATGACTATGTTGAGTTAGCTGACACATGTAACTGTGATATGTAAAAAATATGTGTTGTGTATTTGACTGATTGTCTCCATTTCTATATATCTCAATGCAACTGGGATGTCATATCTTAAAAAAGAAGTGTTTCTGAACTTTTGGGGTGTGACATCATATAGTTTGTTTGATACCTGCTGACACATCAGAAGCATCTTTTGCTTCCATCTTCTATTCTTCTGCCCTCATGTTGGGAACAGCAGGTTCCTCTGTTCTGTTGGAACCTACTAAACTACATGGTATCAGTGCATAATTGCTGTAAACTGAGAAGTGAAATTATTGTCTTGGATGTCTAGTATATTTGTCGGAATTGCAATTTTTTGAACGTTTGTCCCACAAATATATCCCTTCCCCAAACGTTTGATAGTACATGGTAATATCCCATGTCACCAGTGTCATGTATAAGAACAGTATACACATTTGAATGACAGGTTTGGTGCTGGACAGCAATAATGTACTAAAACTTGTTATTCTTGGATGACATGTTGTTTACATCAAATAGGAACATAAACAGAGTAACAGATATTGGTGCTGCTAAAACCCGCAAACAATTCATGAAATTCCTTTACATGACCTTAAAGTAGGAGCCTGATGTGCAGTGAGTGCATGCCAAAATTATGGGACCTGTAGTTTTTGATGAAACAGATTCTGATCATGATGTAAGATAAATTTTGGCACAATCATTCAGGGAAGTAATAGATAAAGGGAACTGTAGGAGAATGAGCTTTCTTTGCCAGAAATGAAGAACAGTATTCAGAGAGAGACCGTTTGTGCTTAAATACAAGTTCTGATATGTCCCAAGAAGTTTTTGCGTAAGGTCTGACGGCTGCTTAGAAGCTGGAAGTCTGCACTTTGAGACTTCTGTGAGAGCATAGTAGAGAGCAGGAGAAAAATGGACTCTAAAATGCTGGGTAATGCAGCTGTGTATGTGATAATGCTGTTGCTGTGACAGCTGCCATGCTCAGGGACATTCAGACACTTCTTCCTTTATCTGAGACACAGTAGTTTCATGGAAAAGATTTCTTGAGATCTTTGCGCTTCCTGGATGTAACTCAGTGGAGCGTGGTAGTTAGTAACCAAAATTGTGGGACAACCTATCTGTCCCATCTTCAATAGTCAAGCAGTCTCGACTGCCTGACCCTTGATGGGATGGATACGTTGTTTCAAAAGATCAGTAACTAACAACCAAGCTATGCTGTGTAACATTCCAGAATAGGGAATATCTCATTTACACTGCAGCTGAAGCCTGAAATTATGAGAGGAATTCTTTTTTTCAGCTGTTGGCACTGCATAATCATTATGTCATTTTATGTCTGATGATCTTGAGCTGTTAGTTTGTTGAAGCCCGAATTTCATCAGAATGCTAGTTAAGAATTCAGTCTCTGCCTCACAGAATTTGCACTCTATTACCAATACAAGGACCAGTTAGTTAATCCTGTTTGAGAAATTACCACTGTTTATTCTGAGAATCATGAAAAGCAGAGTTTGAATGATGAATTGTTGATAGTTTTGTAACTATTGTAGCTTTGAAGGTTAATATTGTGATCTTCTTGGTTATGACCATGTGTAAGGTGGTAGTTTGTTACAGACACTTCATAGGAACTTGTGCCATAATTGTCTACTGTGAAGAAGGAGGAAGTATATTTCTTTGAAACGTTGGTACCCATCTACTAGACTACAGCATGGTGGCATAATCCAGAAGCTCATGGTATGAATCATCATCATCAACATGAAAATCTTGTTACGTGTATGAACTGTATTTTTTTTTTTTTTTACAGATGGCGTTACAGCCTCACGTTCGTTACCAGCTGTCAGATGGGGCCAAATTACATTTAGCAGATGTCTCAGCTGTATATCATAGACTTTCTAATGACCTGGATGTTGATGATGAGAGCAGTTCAGAAACAGGATCTGAGTCTATGCTTGCTGTTAATAATTCAGTAGTTGAAGGTGAATCTTTAAATTTTCTGGCTACCATAATCGTCCAGGGTCATAACAAGGATATGGTAGTTGCACATACATCGCCTAACATGTAACACTTAGGAGTTTAATATTCCCCAGTTGGTTGAAGAATTAAAGTAGAAATCACCCTGTTGCCATGGAAATATATGTATATATTTTTTTTTTTTACATTGCAGCTATGTAATACCCAAAAAAAACTGGTAAGAGATGTGGTATACATGATCACAAAAGCTAGAGCTTTCAAATTGCTTTTTGTTCGACCAAAGAATTCAAATTTGCAATAACATCATTAGTCATATAGTTCTTTTCTATCCTAGTACAGTGGTGGGGGAAGTTGTTTTGAAATTGACTCAGTTGTGAAGCGTTGTATAATGATATATATTTTATCAATACGTTTACTGTTCAGAATGTGTAAAGTGTATACTTGGGCTTTAGTTTCTTGTGTTACTAGGCGAGTGTTTTTTTCATATTTTTTGCAGGTACAGTCATTGTTCCAGAAACTCCAGGCCCATCATGTGTGAGGCCAAAAATTGTTGTTACTGTTGCAGAGTCACCATGTTCTCAATCGGATGCCAATTGTTCTGTTGGTGTCACCAGTACTGGTAAATCAGATAAGTCTGTAGGATTGGACAAAGAATTGAAGAACCACCCAGAGTGGAAACAGGACATTAGTGATGACAGTATATATGAAGCAGAAACTCAGTGTGATATTGACTCTTTGGTTGTGAGTGAGCATCCAACAAGTAATTCACATTGTTCGAGTGTACCTCAAGAAGGCAAGATTTGTGCAAGTATGCTAGACCGAGAAGAAGGAGACATGTTTGAAGCAGAAACACAGTGTGAAGAACCATCTTTTAGAGGTACAGTTAAATTATTTAGTCCAAGTGGTCAGACGAAGCAGGATTTGATACTTACAAGTGGAACTGCAGATGTTGATAATATGTATGAAGTCAAGACACAGTGTGTGTTAGATGATGGACTCAGTGAAACAGTGCAACATGTTGCAGTAAGCAGTGAAAACGTAGTTCAGACGAGCTGTGAACAGGGGAATGTAAAAGTCTGTGATATTAATGAAAGATTGAAAGTGAGTCGTGTGATTGCTAAGGATGTGAGTTACGTGTCTGATAAACATGATGATGAAATTTATGGTTCTGTACAGTGCTTATTGGGGAAAGCTGATGTAACAGCTGTGATGGATGGGAAAGGTGCAGTTGGTGTCTGTAGCGAGCAAACTAAAGACTGTGTTCGTGATGGTGGCAGTCTGAATTCTCACGTTGATGTTAAAAACTCAGTGCAAGGAAAAGCAGACATCACTGACTCCACCGTTTTAGTAAAAGGAACAGCCACTGTTTCTCGAAGTGAAATACCTGAGGTGCATTCATCAGACGTCAATGTCCAACAAGAAGTACAGCTAGATAGATCACATGAGAAAAAAAGTTCTACAGTTATAAAAATATCTCTTGATGAAAGTTGCAATGAAGATAACTTTGATCGTTCTTTGTTGGAAGGAGATGACGAATTCTTCAATTCGCAAGCAGCACAGACTAGTGAGTGTAAAGATACTGCTCCTAAAACCAATGAAACATTCAGTGAAATATATCAGAGAGGTAGCAAGAATAAATCAAATTTCACAAATTTTGATGATACTGCAACAAATTTGTTAGGTGTGTCTGAGCAATGCATAGTAGTACAGTCTGTATCTGAGAAGACACTTGCAGCAACTGCGTCATTTGAAAAGTGTACTGCGAATAAATTGAGTTCAGCTAAAGCCACGACTCATTCACTTTCATGCAATAACAAGGCAGGTGCAAAACTGTGTGACGACTCGGGGGATGAAACGGATCCAGATAATATTTTTGAAGCCAGCACTCAAATTATTTTACCTCCAGTTACCAATAGAAAAGTCATTTCAAATCTGTCTGAAACCTCGGTCGCCATTCGTAGTGACAATATAAAACCAGCTACACAGTCACCCACTGATCCTGAAAATAGTGAGTGTAAAAACAAATTTACCAAAAAAAAAAAAAAAGTTTTGTTGTCTCGCAAAAAGAATAATAGGAAATTTATAAAACCCCAGGATTCTTTAAAGGAAGATTCATTGCCCTCAGTTCCCAACAAATCAGTGGTTGTTAGAACTGAGAAAGAAAAGACACCAACACAGATATCCACAGAATTTAAAGATAGTGATGATGATATATATGAAGCCCCGACTCAAATATTATCTACTCCAGATATAAATAGGGACCTGACAAAGCCTCCTGAATCTTCCTGGGAAAAGAAAACAGACATGCCACCAGTCGTGCATAGCTGTAGAATGGAAGTACTGAGACAGTCAAACTATGCTTCTGGAGATTATGACAATGATGACAGTTTTTTTGAAGCAGCAACTCAAATTGTTGAAACTACAAATACAAGTAGCAAAGACCTCAGTAAGCCTGTTACTTCTTTCCCAGGGGAACAGAAGGAAAATGTAGCGTACGATTATGATGACAATTTTTTTGAAGCAGCAACTCAAATTGTTGAAACTACAAATACAAGTAGCAAAGACTTTACTAAGCCTGTCACTTCTTCTCCAGTGGAACAGATGAAAAATGTAGCATATGATGATGATGATGGCAGTATTTCTGAAGCAGTGACTCAAATTCTGGAGTCTCCAAACAGAAGTGGGAAGGAATTTACTAAGGTCTGTACTTGTTCTCCAATGGAAGAGCAAATAGGTGCAGGCCATGATGGCAGTGACTCTGTTTCTAAAGCTGCAACTCAGACTGTAGAAACTCAAAATAGAACTAGTGATTGTTTTACAAATGCTTCTGTTATTTCTTTGGAAAATGATACAGTAAGCATACAAACACCCATTGATGATCACAAAGGTGAAAATGTGAGTAGTTCATTTGGAAACAAAGGCCCTAAGGATTTGGGCAATAAAACTCATGTGGCTGACATGCATAGTGTTTCAGCTCAAAAACTAAATTACCCTGGTAACAAAGCAATTAAATATAAGGAAAGCTGTACATCTGTACAAAAACCTATAGCTACAGAACTGAAGAAGCAGGATTGTGGTGCAGCATATGCCCAGATGAGTGCAGCTGTAAGATCTCTGCCACAAGATCAAAGAACTGAAAACAGAGAACAGAAACTGAATTCTGACTTGCAGGGGTATGTGACGTCTGATCACAGTAAAGGTGTAGACAAATCACAGAAAATCTTGGTGGGTATTACAGAAATAGCATTGGTCAGTAAAAGAATGGAACCAGAAAATTCTTGTATCCAAAATGGAAATGATTCCAAATCATACTCTGGTAAAAGTCAGCAAGTCCCTCTAGAACATCACAAGACAATTTCTGGGGAGCATGACAGAGTTGTAGATATCACAGATGTACCAGTATATGAGAGTTTGAATGATACGTCAAAGCGTATAATGCCATCATCACAGATTTTGGCTAATGCTGAAAGAGAGTCTGAAGTGAAGGACTCACTATTCAAAGCAGAGGAACTTACTCCTACTGAAGATGAGGAAACCATGCCAACAGTTAAGCTTATTAGGCATAGTCACTTACCAAATAAGAGAGCCAAGGACCGAAGGAGACTGAATATTGACAGCAGATGTTCAAGCACTCCAGCAGGAGCTAGTAGGAGGCACCTGCCAGATGAAGGCTCTACTGATGTAAGTGTGATGTCCAAGACAGCAGCTCGAATCAGTAGAAAAAGAAGACGGGAACTCCATCATGAAGATTTTGTCCAAAGTGATACATCAGACATTCAGGCCAGCAAACACAGGAGGCTCACTCAGGAAGATTCTTTACAAAATAACAGTAAAAGTATGGCAAGTGATATAACATCCTTTTACAGTGCAAGTGGCTGTGCTGGAGAGATTCAACAAAGTGAAACTGAAGTAGTTGTCACAGATAAAGAAATTAGTGGTAAAGGCAGAAAATCAGAAGCTACCACAACCAAAAATAAGGACCAAGATAAAAGAGTTGTGTCAGTAAAATGGTCAAGTGACGTGGAAGGAGTGATATCATCCAAGGAAGTGACTGAACCAGTTAAAGATAATGACTGTAAAGTAACAGGGAAAATCAGAAAGGAACACATCCTTAATAAGAACAAAGATATGGAGAATGCTGTTGCAAGCAGCAGCCGACCTTCAAGACAGCGAAAAATGACTTGGAAAGTGCAAGACAGCTTAGGAAGTGGTAACAGTCAAGGAAGTATCAGTTCTGTAGAAGAAAGACCAAAGAAAAGAAGCAGAGGTAGCTCAAGCTGTAACTCTAAAAATTTGACAAATGAAAATCATGAACTCAGCACAGCTACAACCACAAGGTCAAGAAATGTGTCTGCATCCAAATCACCTTCGAAGAAGTTACTGAAGTATTCAGAGGACAGCAGCACTGATACATGTGAAGTTGTAAAGAAAAATGAAGAAAACAATTTTGTTACTTTTAAACAAAGTGTGTTTCAGCGTAAGTCAACAAGACACAGTAAAGTAGGTAATGCAGTCACATCTGCATCAGAGATGTCACATGACCAGTCTTTACAACAAATGACAAGACAGAGTACTAGAAAAGTGGTAAGCAACATTTCACAGGAAAAAAAGAATACAGAAACAGTCACTGAAGTATCTCCTAAACATTCAAAGGTGAAGGATCAAGTTCTTCCAGATGAGAAGTTTCAGAGAAATATTTCTGACAAATGCAGCCCAAAAAGGAGTAGGAGTGGCTTGGAAAGCTATAAAGATATAAGCAATGAATCCAGTACAAGAGTTTCAGGCAGAAAGCGGAGAGAGCCTGTAAATGTAGGATTTGTTCAGAAACAGTCTGCTAATGTTACACTACCCACAGAAGATGGGAAACAGGGGTCAGTATTGAAAAAACCATTGTGTTTTAGTGTAGGTTCTGATGAATGTACAGGGAGAAATATAAGACGTAGAACCAAAGTTATGAATGCCAGTCTGTCATGCCTAAAGGAAGAGACTGCATCAGTATCCTTACATACTTCTAGCAGAACACAGCAAGGTGTGAAACATTCAACACTCAGTACGGAGGGAGATGATGAACATTTACGAGCAAAACAAGCAAAGACTGAAAAGAGGGTAACTCGGTCATATTCTTCATCTGACAGCAATATACAAAGTGACACAGTTGACCCTATACCACCTTCTAGAACAAGCAGAACAAGAGGTAAAGTGACAGGTCATCAAAAATTGGAAACAGCAGACACAATAAAACAGGGCACAGATTGTGGTAAAAGTGAGAAGACAAGTCAAATCTCAAAGACTGAAGAAACCAATAAGAAATTAAAGAATGAACCTTTAACACCAAGGTCATGCATGATAAATTTATCTGAGGGTCAGGCTGTGACACCCAAACGTGCAAGTCGAAGAGGAACACCACAGAGTTGTTTTCAGCATGATTTTCAGAAGGTGAGTGTCAACATCACTGGTGTGTGTTAAGATATGAAATGGCCTTGTGTCTCAGGTAACTGGATAAGGACACACTAAAATATACACACTTGGAGTAAAGTCCTGTCAGATTTTTGTAAGAAAATTTAGAGTGTTTGACCTTCTCCATGTTTTGAACTTCTGTGACTCTTTATGTAAAACAGCATCATTGTTTGGTGTGTTTTAATTGCATTCTGCTATATGTAATATTCCTGACATTCTAATTATTCTGAGATCACACAAGTTACAGAAAAAGCATGAAGTGTTACAGCCTGTGTCACAATCTTTCATGTTTTGTTTTAGGTTTCTTGTTCGGCTTCTGACATTTTCAGTGCACTCTATAATTTATGACTTTGGTATTTGACTCCATACCTGTTGACTCATATGTTAATTGTATGTCTTGTTTACCTAAGTATAAGACTATAGTTTTTTTTTTATCATCTGAAAAATGGGGAGATCCATATAAGCACATAAAAGTTAAACATATTTTGTACAGGTACTTTCCTGCATATTGAAAACTGTATAGGGTTGTCATCTAATGTGCAGGATTGTCTTGTATTTAAGTAAAAAGAGTCTTATTTCAGAACCACTTGATATGTAAGACAAAAGTTAGATATGATAACAGCCTTATTCCTAACCCAGCATGTTGCTGTCCCTGTTCATTCGTCATCAGAAGTGTCATATACATGGTGATTTCCAGAAGCTGGATACATTAATCGAGTGATTTTAGTAAAAGCAAGTTACAGAATGTACAGGAGCTTAACTTACTCTTCTACAAAACTGGTATGGATAATTGGTCATTTAGCTTTGTTATAAACGCAACCCTACAGTTGATGCACGGTCTTACTCACATTTGATTGTTGTGCTGTTGCTAGAATTTGAGGTGAAAAAACCAAACTGTCTCACACACCAGATATTGAAATTGTACACACAGTAAGTTCAGAAAGTAAAAAAGAAATTACAAGATACTGAAGAGCCTGAAAATTGTATGGTTATTTACAGTGGAGTTAACAGATACACCATAGGCCAGTTGGGAATTATGATATGATTCCATAAAGCAGTATCAAATAAAAAATAATACTATAAATTTTTGAATGACAGCCTTATAGAAACAAGACTAAAAATACATGGGGGGGGTCTTAACAATATGAGGAGTATGTGCACAAAACAAAGGCAGGGAAGAATTAAGTGAGAAATTTTATAAAACACTGTAGAAGATATTGGGTAAAGTGAACAAGTATGATGAAATAATGTTGATAGAGGACATGAATGCCAGAGTAGGAAATAATAAAGTCACTGACATATTGATTATTTTGTAACAAATATGAAAACTTCAAAGGTCATACAAGACACTAGAGTTTATAGAAGCATTGAATTAGATAGTGACCATTATTTATTATGTGCAAAAGTAAATTTCCCACCTTGATGGCTAAATAATAACATTAAAAAGGTGCCAGTAAGCAAGAAGAATTTTTTTAAAATAAGACATTTAAACAACAAAAACATAAGGTGGTGTTACAAGGAGTGGAACTTTATGCAAACGATGTAATAATAAATGAAAAATGTTGAAAGAAAAAGAGAAAACTTACAAAACCATACTAAATTCAGCAGCATACAAAAGTTTAGGAACAGTAAAGAGACGAAACAGAAGAAAGTATTTAAAAATATGAAACGACAAAATACAACAACAGAAGAAAGAAAACATGGTATAAGAAATGGTTAACTTTAAAGAAGCTAGAAGACAAAATAGGATACAAAAAAAAATACAACACTAGCCCATAGAAAAATAAGAAGACACAGAGCCTCCTGGGACATATTTGTTACAAATCTAGAACATGAGACAAATAGGAAAAAGGGGTACAAAATTTTAAAACAAATAAACAAGGACGTAAAGGAAACAGCAAAAATTCAAAGAAACGTGGAAAAAAATATATTTCTTCAGTTCCATAAAAAAATTGTGGAACACAACAGACTTTAATGAACCAGATTTAGAATGGAATTTGAACAATTACAAAGATAATAAAATAATATAAGATGCATTTAAAAAAAGCGTTAAAAGTGTAAAAAAAATTGTAAAAGCTCAGGGGAAGGTAATATTAAATCAGAGTTGTACGAGTATGCACCAGTAGGTTTGGAATTTAAATTATTACAGTTTTTAACCAGTATGTACAAAAACAATTCAAAGTGAATGTAGAAGTGCTATTGTAATTCCAGTATTTACAAAAGGTGTCGGAAGAGACCCTAAAACTTAGAGAGGAATTAGTATTTTTCACACCTACTGTAAGA
>Ga0123354_10007530_pt1 | contig 16405 bp, 10 predicted proteins | sample TergutLab28metaG_2_FD_97872 | JGI IMG/M metagenome (GOLD analysis project Ga0123354, IMG submission 97872) | Labiotermes labralis P4 segment gut microbial communities from Petit-Saut dam, French Guiana - Lab288 P4 | ecosystem: Host-associated > Arthropoda: Insects > Digestive system > Gut ...
AGAAACCACATATTCCTGCCAGTTTCAATATGTATTTGGTAATAAATAAGTGAGTAATAGCTGTCAAAGTTTCAAACTTCTCTGGCCAATATCTCCGTAACCATTGAACTTTGGATATAGGTGATTTCGGTTATATCGTTATAGTTTGACCTAAGGAACACTCTCCCGAAGTTAGGTCCTTTCCTCCTGGGACACCCTGTATAAGTCACATTATGTACATGGTACGAATCACAGCACAAATTGCGAGCCATATGGGATCCCAAATGCGCGCAGCCACATTGTAAAGAACTTCATGGTTCTTAGCTTAGCCTGACGATGACTTTTTAAGTCGAAACCTGTTGCTTTAACTTATGCTTTTATTGTATAGTTGTGTTGACTGAAATATATATTAATAAAGTGAATATATAGAATAAAAACACAACGGGATGACTTCGTTCAAGCTGAAGTTTTTGTTTTTGAAACTGTGTAACGTGCATTTTGCATACATTTACAACATATAAACAACAAAGGCACAATATATTTAATACTTGATTGAATCAAAAAACTTGCACCTGTTGCGATGCATCAATCCATCATATCAGGGAGTTCGTCTGTTATACCAAAGTTACAGGTCAGTGAAAATGCAGTCCATTAGTACATACACTTAAAGAAGTAAAAGAACGTCGTCACCAATTAATTAATATATAGTTGATGTTACATACGGTGTTACAGTAATATACGTTAAGGTTATAAAATGGACTTTCAATAAAATACTTTTTTTGAAGCGATGACTTGAATTACATTCGTATCATAATATACTGACTGACTGTGGTGGCCTTACTTACAGTCAATTATATTATATCCTTTAATAGCATGAACTGTCACATATGACCACTAACTTACCTCATGTACTAAAGTTTACGTACATCCGGAATTTTTTTTAATTGTTAACACCAAGTCTTACATCAAGCAGGAAGGAAGGGATTACTTGGTCTGTCGACCTTTCCGACCTATAAGGAAATGAGCCCCCAATTCCGGACCAATTATTTTTGATACTTTGTCAGTGTCAAGGGGTTAAACGACAAGTGTGAAGCTATGATGTCACCATGACGCGAGTGTCCGAATGCAAGGCTGAGGTGGTAATTAAATTTCGACCAACAGCTTCACACGACCACACCCAACACTGCTGTATATTTTTCACACGACACCTCTCTAACTCCCTATATAAAGTAATGTATGGGTACCACCACGGGGACACACCGGCCAACTTTCATCTGATATACTTCAGAACTCGTCTGCTGTAACTTTGTCATAATATATCTTACTACTGTGTTAACCTCTACAAGTGGACTTGGAAATTATTCCTCAAGTGTCCTAACGGATCCATGAATCAGACTCCGCTCGGTCCACAAAAAGATCCTACTTCCAGCTCCCTGGGATACAACAGAACCCTGAATTGTGAAGTTAATAGCATAAAGGCCTGTTGGTATAACAGAACTCCCTGAAGAAGATACACTGAGGCATCGAAACATGTAGGGGCTTTGTAGATACAATTAATTATTAAATATACTCTGCATTTCTTGCTTATATGGTGTAAATGTAAAATGAAGTATCTTATTCTATTTTATTATTCATTACATGCATTGTTGCCAAGCTAATATACCAAACTGGATAACAGGCTGTGCCTATTGGTAACAATGTGTTATCTGCTTTGCCAAACCCGCTAATCCGTCACGTACAAACTTTACGCTTCAAGACATGTCGAGATGGGGCTGGATCTGATAGAATTGGTGAATACGAGGTCACGCTGCAGTTAGACGCACTCATCTAGAGGGGCTGATAGAAGGCCCAGACATGTACATGGTCTTGGAATTTTATTCAGGACCAGCCACGAATCTCCCATCACGTCATATTCTTCTCGTTCACTCGTCTGAATCACCGATAAACTACTTCAGTGGACGATTACTGGCTACAGGAATACCAGCTTCACGGTCAGTAATCTGCAGAGTACAGCGTGCTGGACTCAACTCATACCCAAGTCCTTAAAAAGGACCTCGCTTACCTTTGACTTATTTAACGACACTTTGCCAAAACACACAGCCCTGTGGTAGTGCCCACAAAATCGAGTGGAACAAAGAGTGCGGATGACGAACTGAAACTGGTGATGAAGAAGACAGTCATGAACGGAGTACGTAAATCCCAAAAACTGTGGACGAAGTCCATGAAAATTTTTATTCAGAATAGTCAGTGTCCGGATCTAAAAATGGAGTGAGACTTACTGAGTACAAAGAAGGACTGCCAATCCAAAGTACACCACGTACACCTTTACATAAATAATACTGTGGTACTCAGAGATGACACACTCTGGTCTAAGTATGTCAGAGAGAGCTAAATGAGAAACTGGGAATGATGTGGGAGGTAGCATAGTGGTCTGTTTTAAAGAAACACCCTAGACATTCTGCAGACAACCTAATGAAAAATTTTTAAGACCAACTTCGTCAGCTTGTAGACCAAAATTCACACTTTCGATCATTCTAAGCATCGCAGAAGTTCAATTTCTTATAAAGCGTCGTGTTTTTAACTATTCAATTTTATGGTTATTCTTTAACGTTTTTCACTCTACATGGAATATACCCGGTATATGGTCGAATGGCAGATTTGATAACAGACCGGACCAAGAATTTTCTAGCCAGAGTGGCAAGAAGCACAAAAATTATTCAGGACTGACGGGCCTCCGCGCCAAAATAAAAATCGGAACTTCCCGAGTACGGACCGATCATTACACCAAGCTGTTATTCGACTTACTGCATTTTCATTTATTTGCCACAGCGTACATGTGGGGAAAACTGGCTGAATAGATATAATCAATACATCCCACGAACTTGCATATCCAGTACACACCACAAATCATGAACTGACATAGTATGTATGCATTTTATTAAAGTTACAGGTCTAATATACATACACAAAAGATGGGATTAATTCCAAAGAACAGAGTTTTTCCTTTGAAGCTAACAGCGGGCCACGTAGACAATACTCCAGTGCCTGTCACACTTCCAAAACATTCATAACTACCCCCACAACAGCCCGGGATTTGTCTTATCCAGAGCCAAATCAATCCGGCCCATATCGTCACATACATTTATTTAAATATCTAAATGATCCATCCAGATTTACGACTAAAACCGTGTGTGAATTCCTGTCATCTCCACAACAGTTTATTACAAATCCCATCCCACATCGTCTTCTTTGACTGGATCACAATGCGGTGAACAGTGCAAATTGTGAACTCAGCCCCTCCCAAGTACATTACCCTGTTCTCACACACCTTCGGCATATTTCTGAAATAGTCATGAAAGGGAATGAATATTTTGTGTCGTTAGAAACGAATGTTGTTTTACCACAGGAGAATAGTGTTATGGCTAACAGTGAAGAATTAATTGGTATCACAGAATATATGACACTCTAGACCAGGTGCCTATAAACCGATGTCGTTATAACCGGGTTCGACTGTAGGCAATTTTCAGTTCTAACAAAATTATACCATCACAACAAACTTGGTTTTGTATACTATAACGATTTCATTATGGTTTGTCTCCGTGTTTCGATGGTAAAAAAAATTATCAAAAGCGAAGCAACTCAAGGCTCTGAAATACACTTGATAACATATGTGAATACCCACATTTGTTACCAACTATTTGTCAATTCTGTAATAGGTGTATTACAAAATCTTCTGTTTTTCCACTCTTGATATTTATGAATGTTCTCCCTGATGATCCTGGAGATCGAAAAAATGTAGGAGAAAAGTCATAATAAAATAACACACGAAAAAAGAACCGCACTATGATGGTATAATTTTGTTACCCTCGATATATATAGTCTTCCCTTGGAGTCTAAGGTTTAGGGGATGAAAGAGAGAGTTTCAGACGCAAACAAAACAACTGCGTACCTTAATTTTGTGTTCAAATACAAAATGGGAAGACGAAGAATTCCGGTCTACATACCAGCAACATGCCTACGAGTAAACATCCGGTATTACGACGAAGAATACATTAGAACACACAAAACGATATGTAAAATATCACAGGGACATCTGGAGTATACAGACTGAACACTTTAGTTTGTTTGGCATGGAAAAGTTACAATCTGTTCGAAAGACATGTAATGGGCAATTAAATCCATACAAGACCAGAATATAAAGCAATGAAAAGTACCCCTAACAGTGTTTGTTGTGGCTGGTAAGCAATGCACGCGCTAACAAATTCTCTTAACAGTGTTTAAAAAAAGGACTGAATGTTGAGACAGACGGACAGACACTTAAGGGCAGATTCACAGAAACCTGTAAAAAATAACAGGAAGGAAAAATACTTTATTAATGCCAAAAATCGCCAATGCATCATAAAAATGCCACAGTTTAAAAACACATTCAAATGTGGTGGATGAAAAGAGGTGAAATTAGAAGACGTCATCATCGACCTCCGCCCTTGTCGAAGGTGACGATAACCTGATACAGTTCAGTGAGACAGACACAACAAATATTGGCCTCCATTCTGGTTTTACACAGCATCCTTATTTTAGTTCACACATCACTTGTCACTTTCGGCCCATGAGCCGCAGCGCGTGTAGGCGATCAGGTCAATGTTAATACGACAAGCTAACCCACAGGAACTGGTAAAATACTTCTGTCAGATACAATAATCACCCGTCTAATAGCATTTGTGTGTACAGTTATACAAATGAAATGCCTTGTTAGAATTATAACCATCCAGCAAAGGGTGTTTTTTTTTCTCCGAAGCTGATAATCGCACAACTAGTCAAAAAATTCCTCATTTTTCATGCAATGCGCAGGTTCATTACCATATTAACAACCCGTCACTTCACCCTATCCGGAGCCAAATGAAGCCAGTCAATACCCTCGCGTCACAGTCGTTCATTACAGCTGTACTTTAGCAGCAATCCCCCGCGCATGCCTGTCTTCCTAGTCGTCTCTTCATCCCAGGTTTGCCAGCTGAATCCTGGAAAGCGTTTCTCATTTCTTCAATGTGTCTGCTAAGCCTTTCCCACCTAATCCTCTTCAATTTTATCATTCTAACATTACTGGAGGTATAAGATGTACAGTTTCTTCTCATCAGCACCATATAATACTCCTGGCATCACTGACTGAATGATTTGGTCATATCACCTTGTTACGGCTACCGGATTTCCATGGTTGTGGCAAAGCTTGGTTCCCGCGCAAACCATACGAAAATCTGACTTACGATAGCATCACCAGATGTCTGCCGTCCAACATACAGAGTTAACGCTCAAGACGTTTGGGTTACCTTGGTAAGATGCTGAGAACATATAGGGCGAGTGACTGAGTCACACACAAGTTGTCAAGGCTACCGGGTTGTCACGGTTACGGCGTGTAATTAAGTCACACGCGTATATCCGTGGTTATCGGGTTTGCATGGTTACGGTAGAGTTTGGTCTGTGTGTGACGTTATAATACCGGTTTCCAGAGTTACGATAGAGATTTGTTTGGGAGTGACATCACAAACCGGAATATCACCGCAAATCAAAACGATGGGGGAGGGGGGGGGTTAGGGGAGGGACGCGCGTGAATGCTGTCACTCCGTCATATGACGGGGCCATTTGCAGTAAGAATAGATTGATGTAATCTGGAAGTGCCAAAGATATACAGCGCTAGCACTTTGTTACTTTCCAGGTTCTATGACCGCAACTCCCGCTCCTTACCAGCAGACAGTCGCAAGTGTTTTCTCTGCACAAGAACAGCAGCAGGGAATGGACTGGTGCCAGAGCGTTCCGACAGGAAGGAACCGACTTCCAATCAGCACAGCTTCATGAATGCCTTGTTGGCGAGCCTTTCGACTCGCAGATGGGCAACATTCAAACGCTGCCTGGAGTGGGGGGATAATCGAAGGCGAGAGGGAGATCTTTAGTTGTTCAACAAAGAGAAATTACAGCTGTGACACAAGCCCGGCTGAAACGGGGGTTCGACCTCATCCTGTCTCTCACCAGATACTGGCAGTTCACCCACTTACATACTGTGAAACACCCCTTGTCATTAATCATCCCACCAGGGGAGCCAAAACACTATGAAGTCCACAAATAAGAGATGGAAGACCCACAAATAATCGACAGTGTTGTGTTACGATCAATAAAATAAGCAAAGTTCTTGGGTTCATTCCACAGTCTAGACTTTGCACAAGCTGCAATGCGGCCAACATATTAAATGACGCATATTTTCAACGTACATTTGTATATAGATAAAGTAATGATAAAGGCAAAGGTAAAGTTCACCCTAGAACAGGCCACGAAGGCCCAGTGGGTGAGCAGAGGTATATCTACTCTTTCTTCAACCTCGCCGCTACATGGGGGTGGGTGGTCAACGCCACGCCCCGGTCGCTTTACCCCTGGGAAGGAAACCCGGTACCCATTGCAAAGGAGGCTGGGTTGGCCCCACGGCCGATCTGGACGGGTGCGGAAAATCTCGCCTCCACCGGTATTCGATCCCCGGACCGTCCAGCCCGTAGCGAGTCACTATATCGACTGAGCTATCCCGGTCCATAGATGAATTAATAATACCTGAAAAGACAAAACGTTGCGGTTGAGTGGTTAGCACTTGTTTCGAATTCAGGAGGTGCCGCGTGTAACTCTACACTGAGGTTTTACGTTGTCTCCTCAGTTACTCCAGTCACATGCTCGGATAGCATCTCAAACGAATTCATATTCATTAGTGGTCTTAAATGATCTCAGCAATCACAAGAATTACGTGAACCGACAACGATAATGACGATGGCAATAACAATATGTTCTGAGCAACAAAACAGAATGGTAACCGAGCCTCGGAATATGAGCTCCAAGACCACATAACACCGGAATCACAAGACACAGAAAACAAATGTAACGAACGGTTCGGATGGAGCTACGAGGAAATGTTTGAGTCTTCCTTGTACATACAAGCTTAATTATATCAGTAATCAGTGGGGCCAAAAGGTATCTTGAAATAATACCAGGCCAGCACTCGACGGAATATTTGGAAAAAAGAAAACAATTATAATGGGGACATCACGCATAATATCAAGAGTGTTCGTACAATTTGAAACTCGAAGCCTGAGTGGTGAGTTGAAACAGTGGCTGAAGAAGATAATTACCATGGAAAAGTACCTAGATTAGAGAAGACGATGACGATGATAAATAAGAAGAAGACAAATCAAGCAGAAAATATAAATTTCACAAATGGCATACCTACAACTGCCAAGACAATCACAGAAAATAAATACGGCATACTATTCCAGAAATAATAAGTAACATTTGGCCACGCACTATTATGATCACTAATCACTGCAGAAAATGCTCTTTAAATTCAGGTCAATCAGTCGCAATAAACAGATATGCAGCATCGTTTCAGAGGTTTAGCAAGAGTGACACTCTCAAGGCTGTAAAACAATCAACAAACGCCAACAAACTACAGAATTGTGATACCAGCCAAAGAACAGTTTATTCTATTCCAGTCGGTAAATGAGTACAGTGCTGTCAACGGTTTCTGCCTCCCCAGATAACAGAAGAGTATAAATCTGTAACAATGGCGATTAAGCCACTCCAATGTTTATTGTTCTGACCAAGAAATACTCTTTCACGCGCGTGCCTGTTCATGATTCATTTACGCAGTCCAGTGAGGTAAAGACAGACCTTTTGGTTGTGACGGTGAAAACAAACATTTTCAGTGCTACTGATTTTAAAAGGCAAAAGTTAAGTACAAATACTCTTCGGATCCCAAATATGAGACGCTGAACCGGGAAGTTTAAAATTATTGGGCAAACTAGCAGTTAACTAACACACCAGTGGATGTGCCGATATATTTATTCCCTCGGCTGTTGTTATTACATGTATTACTGTTCATATTAAAATTCCGAATCAAGGTTTACTATTACTAGAACCGTTACAAGCACCGAATGCACGCGACACCGTGGAAAGCACAGCGCACCACAGCGTCAGTTCCTTACAGTGGCGCACACACGATTCCCGAACAGCAGCTCAAAAGATTCTATTCATAAATCTATAAGCCTGGAGACTCTTCTCCTCTGAACACCTTCCAAAACATCTCCCATCGTTACATTAAAGTGTCTGATGTCACGAAATACCCTCTGCGCTTCTCTGCTTGTCTAGAGATGGCAACACATATTGAAGGCAACCTCTCATATTGAACAAAAGCGTTTTACTTACAACAGCACAAAAGTCTATTTATAATGACGCTGTTAGGGCAGGGCGCTAAATGCGTCGGTGGTAACATGAATACGATGAATGACGACAACGATGACGAAATCGTAGTTGCAACAACAAGGACGTAAACGAGAGTGAATGCAGATACAATGGGCGCAAGGACTAGCGGACAACGGGGAAGATGATCGCTGATGCGAGACATGCATCTTGAACACCAGCGAAACAGAATCATTTATGCTAGGCATAATTATTGAAAAGAGTAAGGATACGAGACTGGACTGCTTAAGACCAAGACAACGAAATCACTATATCTGGCATAAAGATGAAAATGAATACTGGTACAGTTGGAACCACACGATCAAGGGAACAAAATAATAATGTCTGGCCTACAGATGCAAATGAACACTGATACGTGACATGACTGCCCAAGGCTATGGGAAGAAAATAATAATATCCAGCATAAAATGTCAACTCGTCTTTTGAAACTCTGGCACATACAATATCTGAAAAAGGCAGTAACAACTCAGAATTACTCTCACGAAATAATACAGGCCACTTCAGTTCCAAGGATGCCTTGCTACCATTCGGCCAAGATGCTCTCGTATTTTACTCTCCCATCGAAAAAATCAATAGAAAACTACACAAAACTAGAACTGAACCTGTTGTTTTGAAAGGTCGTGGAACTTTCCTCTCAGCATAATAATGGAACACAGAATGTGTCTGTGGAAGAAGTGCTGAACAGAAGATTTGGACACAACAAGAACGAAGTTACAGGAACTACAGGGATGTGCATGATCAGGAGCTCCGTAGTTTGTACTTTCACCCTACATTCCAAGCATAATCAAATCAATAGGGATTAAAGAGGACGGGACATGTGACAGGCAATGGAAGGACGAGAAACGGGTGCAAAAATTTAGTCAGCTACTCGGTAGGGAAGAGAACATTTGGGAGACACAGACATAGATAGACGGATAATACTAAAAAGCCTTCAATAAATCGGGTTTGCGGACATGAAATGGATTTATAACAGTTCAGGACACAACTGCATGGAAGGGAGGGAGGAGGTCGGGTTAACTCTTGCGAACATGGTATTAAACTTTCGGGTTCCGCAGAAGGCGGGAAATTGTTTCGGTAGTTGAGCGCCTGATTGCTGCTACGCATATAGTAGTACACTCACGAGGTTGGCCAGTTACACCAACGGAAACAAGCCAAGCGGTAAGACACAACAAAACCAATAAAATATTTGTAAGCAAATACAAGGGGCCGGCATATTCTTCCGTTTCAGACAGCGTTAGGTTTCATCATCATCATCATCATCATCCGTCACGAATTAGACCTAAGCAGACATGTTTCGGACTTGTGCAATAGGCTCTTCGAAAGTTTTTAAAGTCGTCTTCGTCCATTTGGTTTATATTAAATCAGCATTATTTTTGGCATCTTTTTGTTGTTCATTCTTGTTACATGTCATAGCAAAATGGTTTTAATCTTCTTAGTTTATCTTCAACTAGTTCTACTTCCAATTTTTCAAAAATTTCTTCATTCCTATTGTGTTCAAAAAGTGTGCACCCCGCTCTTCTTCTAAAAAATTTCATTTCGACTGATGTCAATTTTTTTTTTTTATCCTTTTCCATGAGGGTTCAAATTTCATTTCAATGTAGAAGAATGAGGAGTTCAGTTTAATGACGTTACTTCCATCAAAGCTAATATATTGCACAGAACATAACGTAAAATATTTCTATAGGAAACTGAACCCCCGCTTCCCCGTTCGTCTAACCCACTTTGTAATCGCTATGTTGGCTGTACTATCCTCCAGGATGCTAAACTTGTCGAGTGCAAAAGTACATCGACGCGAATGGAGGCGAGGAACTGGTTATACTGAGATTTATCGTGCCTTCCTTCAGTCTACATGTAAATGACGAGACAGGCCATCAAACAGGGCAATAACTCTTCCTTCCAAATTTCTCCATTATCTTCCCACGAGAGCATGCTCTAATCTCGGTCAGTAGATGCTACATAAATTACGCTACTTAACTATGTAGCATATTTCAAAGAGCAATAGAACATAACAAATTGAAGCCATGCATTTATCTCAATTATGCATAACATTTCACTCGGTGCTTCACGGAGAACACAAACAGCGTCCATTACAATGACCATTTGATTAATGGTGTTTAGGGAAATACGCGATATTTATTGCAAAAATCTTACGAAAATAAATAGAATGCGTGGCACAATGCACACTGACCTATTGTCAAAGCAGGTGGTGCATATAATTACCACCGGGCTGATAATTTTAATTATACGAATACACAGGCTGCATGCGCCACATTCTTCCTCGTCAGGTGGCTTCTTTGCAGCATCCTATCTTTTTTCTGCCTCGCTTCCAGTAAAGCTTTCTGTACACATTCCGTCGGCAGCTCTTCTTAATTGTTTGGATTAGTAAAAGGTAAAGGTAAAGCAGTCCCGTTACAGGCCTGGAGTGGCCCAGAGGGTTCCAGGAAGTTAAGGTTACCAGATTACATGACAACAGCACAGGATGGTGGTAAGGTCGTCAGACCTACGCACCGGCCGCCTTTACCCCCAGGAAATGCTCCTGGTACTCATTTCTGTTAGAGGCTTAGTCGACCCCAGGGCCATAGTGCGATCGGAAGGATTATGTCAATGAAAAATTCCTTCCGATCTGTAGCACAGCACCTTAACCACTGTGCCACCGCTGTCCCTGTTTGGGTTAGTGGCAGGCGTTTTTTTTCTTAGGAGAGAGGAAGAAAATTACATCAACACCAAACAAATTAAAAAACGATTCCCGTCTTATTATCATATTTCCTTCCCCTCTTCGTGTTAACATTTCTCTTTAATGAAATCAGGTTTAGTGCAGGTTTAGTACCGGACAGAATTTCTCGTAAGGCAAGTTTCCATATCTGACAGATTTCAATGTGGACCTACATTTCACATTCTGCATGTGCAGAATGTGAAATCATTTGACCGCAATGGGGCCTGTAGTTATCACTTCCTCAACATTTTGATTTCAGAGTGTTCAGCTTCATCCCTCTTAGGTCGAAAAACTTCCCACACGCACAACATAAAACCCTCTCAAGCGTATGATATATAAATACTTGCCACACAAAAAGCATGTAAACTGTACAACATTTTCCAAACAAACAAGGCATGCAATGTACATATAATGTAACATGGGGGCGCGTTTGCGTAACCATTGTTGCCGTGGGAAAGCAATGTCAAATTGTGTGTCTGCAGCTTTAGTTATCTAGCCGCCAAGCGCATGCGCCGTATTATATTACCTTCTTTGATCTGTCTGGTTGTACCAGATTTTCCCACATTATCTCATAAACGGCACGATTTTCAGAAAAAAAAACGCTTCTCATTCTAAGAAGAATTCAGCGAGGTAATATCATATATGTCTTCATGTAAAATACCCGTTATTCTTGTCAGATTTTAAGAAAACTTGTATTTTCTCGACAAATTTCCGAAAAATACTCAAACACCAAATTTAATGAAAATCTGTCCAGTGGGAGCCGAGTTGGCCTATGCGGACGGACAGACGGACGGACAAGCAGACAGACATGATGAATCGAACAGTCGCTTTTCGCACTTTGGTGAACGCGCCTAAAAGCCTCTAAATTGTGCGACCCCTGCAGGGTATGCCGTGTAAATTATAAATATGTTTTTGAAAATCAGGGACTAATGAGATGCGCAGAATAATACTGATTATTTCGGACGATGACTACATGCGCAAGAGGGGAAGACAGCAGATTTTCGTAAGGTATTAAAAATCTTGCTGCGATTCGCTCCTTAATAAATCACGACCTTCAAAAGTTCCTATCAGAAATTCTTATTATTATTATTATTATTAATCTGTCACGGATTGGGTCCTACAACGCGCGTTGCGGCTTTGAATTCTAACAGCATGAGTCTGTTACACGTTTGCATGAGTTCTGTGTACTGGGGATCGACCCACTGACCCATTGCAAGGCCTTTGCGTAAACAGGCAACCCGAAGCGGAGGGCTGAACCTACCATTCTGTTCAAGCGATTCATAATGATACGTATGCATCTTAAACTGCCATTCCACTAAAGTCAGCCTTGTTGTGCCTATAGGTTATTGTTACAGTACTGGCATTGCTTTGTAACACAAGTGGAACATGTACTGACACAGCAATGTTGATTCTGTAACGGAAGAGACTGACAAAATGATGACTCTTAGTTTCTTTTCACCTGCAAGAACCGTTTCGTTGATACAGAATCATGATCAGCACCTGCTAACCATTACAAGCTAAAGGAACCATTTGGCCAGACCTACATGGTATTTCTAGAACAACAATGACTCGTGGATTTCAGGTTGTGGAGTTGGCAATGGATAAAGGTGCGTGGCCAGCTTCATGACCCGGCCACTTCACCCATGCGACAAGAGCCCAAAATGCTGAATGGGACCCGGATTCGGTCTGGGCCCCTGTGGACTACAGACAAATGGCTGCTCCTGCTGGATGCTGAATCCCGGATCCCTTCTTCCTCTAGCTCACAGCCTGACCACTACATTGACTGAACTATCCTCTGGGCTCCTTACAGTGTCTACCAGTTTCAGATAAAGGGTAAAGGCAAAGTTGTCCGAATGCTTAATCAAGCACTTACCCATGAACTGCTCTTGTTACCCAGGGAACAGAACACTGGGTGCGCCTTACAGACAGTCCGGACGTTGGAGAGAAGAGAAACCCCCTTGATTGATTGATTGATTTATTCATTCATTCATTACGAATGGGTTCGGGATCTCACGGTCCCGATGCACCTAAGCCTTCATTAACGGGCCCTTTGTGCCCCATATCAATTTACGGGAGCCCTGTTACTTTGCTAAAGTTCCAGATGGCCTCCATACTTATACGCTTCATACTCTTCATGCCCTCTGGCTCCAAGAAGAAGGCGCCCAGATACGTATGTCTGAGTGAAGCCAAAGCTTCACACTCACAAAGAATGTACGCCGAGGTTTCTTCCTCTGCTCCACACCTCCTACACAGTGGCCTGTCCAGCAGTCCTAGTAGGTGAAGATGTCTCCTTAGGGTGTTATGTCCAGTGAGAAAGCCAGTAACAACCCTGGATTGAGTCCTGTTAAAGGACAAAAACCTAGCCTTGGCACCCAGACAAGGTCCCAAAATTAGTTCTCGAGCCTGACTTTGTGTATCGCCAAGACCTCGCCATCGCACCCAATGCTGGTTGATCAACCAACGACTAATCCTTCTTCGTATAACCTGTCTAGAGCCTCCCAGGGACGGAGCAGGTCCAAGAAAACCCAGAATAGAGACGCCACTTGCGAGCTCGTCGGCTATCTCATTACCTCGTCCTCCAGCATGTCCAGGGACCCAGTACAGCCTCACCGCATGCCAGGTAGAGATATCGTTCAACGCCTTTTTGGCACTGTTGGACCAATCAAAAACCCCTTACCGCTGCCGAGAATACAACCAAGAGTTATATACTTGGGCGAGGAGCTGGCTGGTTACACTGACATTCTTGGTGCTTTCTTTCAATTTAGATACACGAATAAAGAGGCATGCCTTCAGAACAATAACTCCTCTTCCAAATCCTTCCATATTCTCAAAGAAATCATGCTCACATCTCGGTCGAAGCCGTGCATCTCGAACGGTTGTAGCTAATGGATCGGAACTGGCAGCGCACAGCCCGAAGGTTTTGTACCGCCAGTACTGTACGGCTGTAACTATGACGGACCGGAATTGGCAGCGCACAGCCCGAAGGTTTTGCACCTCCAGCACTGCATGGCTGTAACTCTGACGGACCGGAATTGGCAGCGCACAGCCCGAAGCTTTTGCACCGACAGTACTGTGCGACTGTAACTCTGACGGACCAGAATCGGTAGCGCACAGTCCGAAGGTTTTGCACCGCCAGTACTGTACGGTTCTAACTCTGACGGACCAGAAACGGTAGCGCACAGCACGGAAGTTTTACACCTCTAATACTAACGCCTGTAACTGGACACGATAATGCACTAGTAGCACCCAGCTCCAGTCCTCACAGCCTCCACTCATAAGCTCCATTTTTAACGTTATTCTCCCGAATCCCCCTCAATTTTCCCGACGAAAATTCTGTACGTATTCCTTGTCTGCCCCATCCTAGCGACATGTTCAACCTACAGAAACCTCTTAGATGCACTACCGAACCCCGCGGTTGAGTGAGTAGCTATCCTGCTTCGTATTCGGGGGTCCACAGATCAGATCTCTGTCTGGAGACTGGCTCTTCCGAGTTGTTTCTTGGTCCCTACATGCAAATGACAGAATACCACATATTAGATCACATCCATTGCCCTGCTAATTCATTACAGTCTGACAGCACCATTAACCTTTTGGTGCCGAAATTATTTTTTTTTTAATTTTAGCACACCTGTATATAAAATGTGAATAATACGGGAACCAAATATGTTAGAATTATGAAGCAAACTGCATTTTGAAGAGGAAAAAACGGAGAGTACACACCATGCTTAAAATATTCAGTACATATATTTGTTGAATAAATATATAAAATGCAACTTTGGAGGTTAGCGGTGCGGTACTTCAACTATAGTTGACGCTAGGCGTCTAAAGGTTAAACAGACCACAATTAATTCAGGAGTTTTTAAGTTCCCAATAAATTCCTCACTGCGGTTGCAAGGGTGTCGTTCATTAACCCACGATCAGTCATTTATAAAATTAACCACTAATGCAGTATGAATAGATAAGAGTTACACAGACGTAGCTGTATTACATTCAGCCCATTACAAAGTCTTGATGACAGCTCGAAGTTAGAATGAGTGTAAGCAGATGTCTCAATCAGCAGTCCTCAGTAGGGAGAACAAGTTTATTCAACCCCGGACACAGCCTCATCGAGTACCACTTATCTGTTACGGTCACGACGTCATTAAAAGCCATGATGGTGACGGCTGATAATGTCAGGAGTGGAATGATATCTACTGCACCTACCAATCCCCGATGATAAGACTGATGACAAATGAGTATACAGTATTTTACTGCATGTACCGTGCATCTTTTATTGGTTTTATTTCAACCAGCTAATGCACCAATATACATCACAACAGAATCTCTTCATATAATGTACACTCCTACATGTTTCGACATTTCTACGTCATCCTCAGAGTGTTTTTTAAAAGCTTCAATTTTAAGAGTTTATGTACCTTAGCGAGGTACAAATATAAAACTCCCTGAGGATGACATAGAGATGTCGGAACATGTAGGAATGTACATTATATAAAGAGATACTCATATGATATATATATATATATATTTGTATATTAGTTGGTTGAAATAAAAACGAAATGAATATACAGTACTAGCGGAACGACTATTGGCAAAAGAATACCAAAGTGGCAAACTCAGAGAACAATGTGTCCCAGCAGGCCTGTAGCCATGAAGGTGTAAGTAGGTGCTCGTCATTCAGAAAATTCGAGTTTCACAGGCAGAATGCAACCCGCACTATAAAACGATTGTAGCTGGGAAAAGTATTACACGAAACAGTTGTCATTTATTCCTAAAACATGTATTCAGGAATACATACACGAAAAAATACACCACAACCTGTCTGCTGTATGACATTCAAAAAGGACACCTTCTAAACATGATGAAGTGTGCTAATTACTGCACCGTGACATTCACCACTTATTTACATTTGGCCTTGCTGCACTCTTTACACATATTATATTCTCTAACAGAGTGGGGAACACTGGAATAGCCGCACCTAGTTCAATTTCATTTACTGGCTATAAGACCGCGATAATTGCCGAACTCCTAGCAACACATCGCAGGAAAAACGTATTAAGAACTCGAGTAATGCTGTTTTGGTTTCAGTGATGTACAGATTTCCACGAGGTAAAACAGTTACGGCGGTACGTTCCATAGCGCAAGGCAATGTTTCTCAACCTCCTCCACTTGGACGCACACAGGCATGGTCTATATACTGTATCTCACCATACACCAACTCACGTACTGCTGAAATTATGCGTATAATATGCTCACATCATTCTTCATACTGTGCTGTAGTTCTCATTTTTACTTTTTTTTTTAATTATGGAACACTAGAGACAGTTGGTGGGTTTTTTTTGGGGGGGGGGGGGGGGAGAAAAACCCCGCCGTTTTAACAAAATTTCTTGTGCTCGGGGAATTTTCTTTGGGGGTGTTGTCAAACCAAAAAAA
>Ga0123354_10007531_pt1 | contig 16405 bp, 6 predicted proteins | sample TergutLab28metaG_2_FD_97872 | JGI IMG/M metagenome (GOLD analysis project Ga0123354, IMG submission 97872) | Labiotermes labralis P4 segment gut microbial communities from Petit-Saut dam, French Guiana - Lab288 P4 | ecosystem: Host-associated > Arthropoda: Insects > Digestive system > Gut ...
TGGGGACCCGTTGCGCTGACCACGTGACACCCCTCTATCCACAAAAGTTGGCACTAACTTCGCCGACCGGCGGCGGCCGCTCTGTCGGTATAGTTCGCGTGCGGACTAAGGCCACGGAGTTTATTATGTGTTTGGGTAGCAGATAGATAAAAGATTCTGGACCACCCTAATAGGCAGAATTTCTGGAATTTAATCTGCTTTTGATTTCATCATGAATGCAATTCTTATTTCTATCATTACCAAATATATGAACCTTGCCACATTTTAAATGGTTTGCAGGCTCTCTTTATGATATGAGCTTATCCTGCAGTGTGTTCATGAGACATCAATGTGTACATTGTTTTCTTTGCATTTGATGAGTATCTGATGATTTTTACCTTTTGAAGTTTTCAGTAGCAGTTTCAATCTAAAATGCACTATTCTTTGCTATGTGGAATCGTAATTAATTATATATAGCGTGTGCCAAAAGTAGGTATACAGTATATAGTTAATTACGGTGTACCTACTTTTGGCCCACCCTGTACATTCAGCAGCTGACACAAATGGTCCAGTGTCCAATGTAAACCATGATAAAAGAATCAGCCTAGCAACAACCCCCCTCCCCTAGTCACATGGTTCTGCTACCATGGATGTCAACTATCACAGGTCATGGGCCTGCAACCTTTTTATGGCAAAGAGCCACACCCATTATTGTGGGCTAGTTTGCAGGCTGCACATGGAAAAATAACAGTAAGTGGTATACATAACCGCCTAAATTATTGTTGTAATTTTTATGGTATATACACATTTTACAGATGGGCTGCATAATACAGTCTGGCAGAGAGACATGTCTTACACCTAATTGTTTTTCTTTCTAAATATATAAATGCTACAGTCTTCCTGAAATAAATAATAACCATTATCAATTTAACATGGGCTTGGTAACTCAGTCAGTATAGCGACTGACTACAGATTGGATGGTCCGGGATCCAATCCCAGTGGGGACAAGATTTTCCGCCCATCCAGACCGGCCCTGTGGCCCACCCATCCTCCTGTATAATGAGTACCAGGTCTTTCCGTGGGGTAAAGTGCGGCCGGGGCGTGCTGCTGACCACTCACTCCCTTCTAGTGCCACAGTCATGGAAGAGTAGAGCTATACCTCTACCAACCCTCTGGGCCACACCGGGCCTGTAATGGGAAAACTTTGCCTTTTATTATCAACTTAACAGCTAATTAATTATTCTCAGTGGGAGCTGAGGTATCATAGTGGTTGGTCTGAATATCCTGGGTTCATTTCCTGGCAGGGGTGAGAAGTAATTCTTTTCTCCAAATCATCCATTCCATCTCTGGGGTTCACCAAGTCTCATAATCAGCATGTGCCAGCAACCCTTTCCCCAGAGGTCAAGCAGTTGGGGCATGAAGCTGACCACTCACCTCCCTATAGTGCCAAGCTTAAGAATGAGTGGAGCTATACCTATGCTCCCCCTTTTTGCATTCATGTCATGGAAAGGAACAACATCACATTTTTGTTTTTACTTCTCTGTTACATATATGGTACATTTTAATTTACCATTAGTTTCTAAGGAATTCATCCCATTGTGCTGTGACAAATTAGACGTAACTTATATATTGACATTAAACACAACCAACAAATTTATTAAATCCAAAATTGCATGCTACATCTTCCAGTTGTCCTGGACCTACTTCCAGTATCAAAGTACATAATTTAAAACCCAAGTGGACATGTGTTAATGACTGAAACATGCAGCATACAATGTTAGATTATTAAATTTGTTGTGTTTGATGGCATTATATAAATTGGTAATAATGCACCAAGTATATCCAGTCTCCTTCCATGCGTTTTAGTGTGTTTGGCTCCAACCGAAGACAGCCAAAGCACCACTTTCCCACAGGCCATGTGCCTATTAAAATGATTAAATCCACCTTGCACTACCCCATACCAAATGCGGGGGAAACTAGATCATTCTAGTAGAATTCTGGCAGCTTGTTTGATTGTCATTTTAATATGGCACATTGTCATGTACACTGGTTTGACAGAAATTATTGCATTTCTTTTGAACATTTAAGTAATCTGTTTCAGATTTTGAAGTATTTTTGAGGACCCACATGCATCCTAAGCTTATTCCAACTATGAATCAAGCTTTTTCTTATGAAACATTGCGGATACTAAGGCGTTTTTTATGTTTTGCACCTTCATTTCATATCTGTTCCATTCAGTTTGGTGTAATGTATGCTGGCCTTTACCACTTTAAGTTAACATGATTTTTTATTACTATTTCTATCATATGAACCAGCATAACTAGAAAAAAATGTATAACTAAGAAACCAATTGGTGTATCAGACTATGTGAATTATGATTAATTCTGCTATTTTTTGACAGGTTGATTGGTTGGGGTCAAATCCGTGGAGGGGAGACCATAGAGCCTGTTGTTGATCACAAAGGAAACTAAACGCAAAAAGGAACTCCTTTCGAATAATGGTAGTTAGTTAGTAATTTTATCTGCTTGTGGCATGCATATCACAACGAATGAACACAACACTTCATCCGTGTTAATGCAGATGCCACAAGTGGTGATGCTGTGGGCGAGGACAGGATTGAAGGGATAATAGGGGCGACGATGAGATGTGTAAGTTAAAGACAACGATTGAGGGGAGGATAGAGAAAATACCTTAACGTGCGGGTGGGTGCCATGGACGTAATGGAATGTAATGAAACAGAACCAAACGTAACATAACGAAACCGAACCTAGCCTTACACACTCTAATGTAACAAAACGTAAAGTAACTAAATGAAACTGAACCTAACCATACACACCCTAACGTAACAAAACGTAAAGCAAGGAGAAATGAGATGTAACCGAAACGAACCGAACGTGAAATAACTAAACGGAACCTCACCTCACCGTACAAAACCTAAAGTAACAAAAGGAAAGTAGAAAAGAAACACAACCGAAATGAACCAAATGTAACATAACGAAACAAAACTACCATCATTCGAAAAGAGAGCCCACAAAAATTATACCAGCTGAAGAATAAGATGGGAAAAACATTTGGATTTCATACGGTTTTTGCAGTATTCTTCATTGCAGTGGGTGCATTTTTTTGTACTTGGTAAAGAAAGGATTTGTCTGTCGAAAATAAAGATGAGACATTGGTTAAGAAACAGTGTGTTTCTGCACTTGCAATTTACTTTATCTCCATTCTGCCAAGAACACATGGAGAAGAATACTTATGGGAATGTTTGTGCCTGTGTTGCTTCACTTCACATGATGTACAGCACAAGTCATAATGCTACAAGTGGTCAATGCAGGAACAAACTTGTTGTTGAAGCGGGTATGTACTTATCTGTTAGTTGACCAGAATGTGATTGGGGTGAAGTTCACTTAAGTATGATCACACATACGAGAAGTAGAATCACAAGAATGGAGAAACAGTCACATAAAGAGGGGCTTAGTATTTTAGACTGGCTGTATAGCTGTTCATGTAGTGTTTTGTGATAGGTACAGATATCTCTTACACCACTAGTGTATGCTGTATTAGTCGTCACACACTGCCATATTATGACTATTCAGGTATGAAGGCACTGGAATTCTTGAGGCATGTAATTCTTTTATGCTTGATTATTTAAAAAGTAACAGTTCTGCACAGCATGATAGCTGCTACGAAGTTTAGAGGTGTCCTCTGCAAAGGAAGTAGAATTATCAAAGTGTTGGGTTGAAGTGCCATGAATTTGTTCAGACTTTCAGTAGATGTTGCAACCATAACTTGAAGTGAAATCAGATCTGTTTTATAGATCTGTAACTTCATGTGCTTCTGTTATTATCTTCAATTGAACAATGAATATTACAGTATCCAGGGAAATAACCAAAATGTCTGTCAGTTTTCTTTGCAATGGACTGCATCATTACTGAAGTGTTTGTTAGTTATTCACATGACGGCCCTTCTTTTATCATGATTGTTTCTAAACATAGTAAACTTCTCAGTGATGTGGACATTGCATTACAGCTACCCATACCAATTACCATACCAGCATTAAATCACAATAATTTATCCTTGAACAACAACAAATGCAGTTAAACTCAACATTTGTTTTGTCTTTTGTGAAAACATACAGCGCTTTGTGTTGCTGTATTGATGGATGCATGGTTGTCTAGCAAGAATTATCTGTGTATCTGGACTGAATTTATTGCTGTTCCAGCATAAAAAAAATGCAATGGGATGACTAATATAAAGATAATTTATCATTTTAATATACTGTATCTTCTGTGCTCGTGTGGAGTTGCTTATCTCCCATTGAGTGCCTCCCCAGGTGGCGGATAGGGGAAGGCTCACCAGATATGGTGGGTACTGGGGAAATAAAATACCCAGGGTGGACCAAAACCAGCACCACTGCCTTGTGGAGAAGGGGGAACTTCAAAGGCTAGGGGAAGAAACCCTGACAGAAAATCAGCCTTATCAGTGGCTTAGATGGCAGCCCCATCACTGAGATCGGGTGCTGTAGGCTAATAACCTGCACACCTTAAACACCATTATTAAAGAAATGGAAATGAAGAGTAAAGGGCCTGATATAAGAGGTGACCTCTTTGGCATGAAATGGAAAATGAGAATAGGGTTTTGGAATGTAAGGACATTGAGAGAGTATGGCAAATTAAAGCAAGTAGAAAAAGAAATGACAAACTATAAGTTGGATATTATGGGTCTGAGTGAAACACGATGGAAAGAGAGCGGTGAGATAAAAACACAAACTGGAAACTTCCCAATATTCTCAGGTGTTGGTGAAGATATAGAGCATAGAAATGGATGGGAATCCTAATTAACAAGGAAGCCCGAAGAAGCTTAATGGAATGGTCACCAGTTTCAGAAAGGATAATATTAGCATGCTTCAAAACAAAAATCCACAATTTAACAATTATCCAATGGTATGCCCCAACAGAAACGGACAAAGATATGAAAGAAAATTTCTACCAGCAACTGCATGAAACAATAACTGCAGTTCTAAAAAGGGATGGAATCATAGTGATGAAGGATATGAATGCCAAAATTGGATCAAACAATGAAGGTTTGGAACATGTCATGGGTAGACATGGAATTGGAAACATGAATGAAAATGGTGAACTATTTAGTGAGTTATGTGCTAGGTGTGACTTGATTATAGGAGGGACAGTATTTCCTCATAAAACATGTCATAAAGTGTCATGGGTCTCCCCTGATAATATCATGGAAAATCAAATTGACCGTATAGCCATTAGTAAAAGATTTAGAAGGCCTCTATTAGATGTGAGAAACAAAAGAGGAGCTGATATAGGCAGTGACCACCATCTTATGATTGCAAACTTCTTTAGGTTTAAAATATTAGCTGCAAGAAAGAAGATTAAAACAAGAAGAAAGAAATATAATGTACAAAAATTTCAAATGCCAAGTGTAAGGGAAGAATTTAAATTGGAACTGAAAAATAGATTCTCAGTACTGTCCACCCAGAATGAAGACACAGACATTGAAGGAAGGTGGAAGGCTATAAAAAATGTATATATGGAAACAAGTGAGAAAATACTGGGTTTTAGAGAAAATCAACAAAAGGAATGGATCTCTGAGGAGACACAGAAAGAAGAAAATTGGCAAAAGAAAATGTGAACAGGAGCAAAATGAGACAACAGAAAATTAGTACACAAACACAGTATACAGAAATTAATAAGACAGTAAAGAGAAGCATTATGAATGACAAGAGAAACTGGATAAATAAACAAGCAAAACTTGCAGAAGAAGCAGAAAAGAATGGAGACAAATGGGGAGCTTTATAATACGAGAAAGCTGTCTCAAAGAAAATTTGTGATGAATGGACCAGTGAAAACTACATCAGGAATGCTCTTAACAACACAAGAAGAACAACTGAAGAGGTGGGAAGAACATTTTTCTGAAATATTTAACAAATATGATAATGGTGTAGGAAGTAAGCAAGAAATAGAAGATAATAGTGAAAATGAAACTGAAGTAAACTTTGACCCTCCTACAAAAACAAATACAGTTAGCCTTGCACAGTTAAAGAATGGAAAAGCAGCAGGTTTAGATAATATATATCCCGAAGTACTAAAAGTTGACCCTAAAATAACTGCAGAAATGCTATATCCTCTACTGGAGAAAATATGGAAGGAGGAGAAGATCCCCGAGGATTGGGAAGGGGGATTAATTATCAAGATACCGAAGAAAGGAGACTTATGAAATTGTAATAACTGGAGAGGAGTTACCCTTCTAAGTATTCCAAGCAAAATTCTGACTAGAATCATTCTAAACAGAATACAAAATACAGTGTAACAACACCTCCGAAAGAACAAGATGGATTCTGCAAACACCGAAGTTGCGTTGATTTAATAAACACTTTAAGGATAATTCTAGAACAAAGTATAGAATGGCAGGCTATTCTATATGTGACCTTTATCGATTTTGAAAAGGCATTTGACTCCGTGAAGAGAGAAATAATGTGGTTCAGCTACAGGAATATGGTACACCAAGGAGGATTATCCAAATAATTAAAATAATGTATGATGGATTTAAGTGCAAACTTTCCCATGAAGGAAAGTTTTCAGACTTTAGAGGTCAAAAATGGTGTAAGGCAAGGATGTATTCTATCCCCAACCCTTTTTCTGCTAATATTAGACAGAGTCATGAAAAGAGTGAAGGGTTTAAGGAAAAGGGGAATACAGTGGGGTATGAAGGAAAGATTGGAAGATCCGGGTTATGCAAATGATATTTGTCTGTTAGCCCAGAGATTCTGCGATATGAAAGAAAAGCGAAAGAGACTAAAAGAGGAAGCAAAATTAGTTGGGTCCCATATTAACATAAACAAGATGAAGGGGATGAGAGTTAATACATCTAATATGCAAAAATTTAGGTTACAGGAAATGGAAATTGAAGAAGGTCGATCCTTTGTATACCTAGGAAGTGTGATGTCAGAAAGCAGAGGAACAGAGGAAGATGGAGCAAGTAGAATCAAGAAAGCAAATGGTGTATTTGTTCAGCTGTATCCTGTGTGGAAAAATCTCAATATATCAAAATAAGTTGAACTACAAATATTCAATACAAATGTAAAACCAGTATTATTATATGCTTGTGAAACATGGAAAAGTACCAACCAGATAACAAGAAGACTACAGATATTTGTAAATAAATGCTTAAGATGAATAATGAATACAAAATGGGCCAATAAGATTACGAACGAAGAACTATGGAGAATCACCCATCAGAAGTCAATAGATTATCAGATAAAAAGAAGAAAATGGAATTCGATTGGGCACACATTGTCGTAAAGAAACAGGAGCAACAGAGAAAACTGCGATTGGAATCCTCAGGGTCATAGAAGGAGAGGTAGGCCGAAGAGAACGTGGCGAAGGAAAATAGAGGATGAGATAAGCACAAGATCATGGAACAAGGTCACGGGAATAGCTGAAGACCGCAATGCCTGGAAGCTCTTCATGGATGCCCTATGCTCCGCAAAAAGTAAAAGGATTTGATGATGATATCTTCCATGCATTAATCAGGTATATAATATACAAATGCTTTTTCTTGGTTATGTGTATATTATAATTTATCGCTATTTCTTGTAATCTAATTACCGGTCTACATGTCTAATAAAACAAATGAATAATGTGGTTGTGCATACTCTGTGCACAATCACTAATGTATCCACCACAAAGAGCTTCACTCAGGCAAAAATAAAACAAAATGTCTGGCACTGCACACTAGATACATGCAGTGTGCATGCAATGTTCACGTTCTGCGTGTATTTTTACTGCAGTAGACTAGATCTTGGGCTGTTGTGTTGCAATTTTTTGGCACTTAATTTAACTCCTTGTTTCAACCCGTCTGCATTCTCTCCGCTAAATCACACTGCAAAAACAGTTTCGACCTTAGCCACAACAGGTTATGGGCCCAGCTACGTTAGGTAGTGTTCGGAAAGTGACTGTGAAATAGTAATTCTATAATAGTGGTTGTGTTGGTAACAGAAAGTGACTAAATGAACTTCACATAGCTGGTGACAGTGACTGCAAATTGCATGTGGATAAACTCCAAGGCCCTGACGTTTGGCCTAAATGGAAAAGGGGCATTTTTGTGCGTTTTATTGCGGGTGTGGTCGAAACTGTTTTTGTAATGTAATTTAGTGGAGAGCGCGCAGATGGGTTGAAAGAGGAGTAAGCACCACTACAGCGTCTAATTTAGCTAATTCAGCCTACGCTGTAAGTACACGCACATAGTGCCAACATCGCATGTATCTAGTGTGCAGTGCTTTAGGCCTATCACTTCTCCAAAACACTGTAATACGACAGACATTGCACAGATCGCTTCATTGTTCCCCAGAAGTGATTCCAATGTCATGTCACAGTATTTAAAATCGAACACGGTCAATGGGTTTTGTAAGCATGTCTGTCGGATGTTTTTCTTCCATCAATGTGTTCTATCCCAATGTCATCATCAAGGTATCTTTCCCTCACATAGAAGTGTTGCACCTCAATGTGTTTAGACCTTTTGTGATACTTCGGGTTCATGGTTAGTTTGATGGCACTGGCGTTATCGATGTACAGTATCGGTGTCTTTTGGCGAAGTCAGATCACAGTTCTGTCTGTGGGCGCTTCAGCCAGACAAATTCTTCAGCCCCTTCACTTGCTGCAATGATCACGACCATAGTTGTCGAAAGGGCTGTTGTCTTTTGTAGTCGACTTGTCTTGTTGTGATGTCTGTCGTGTTAAACACTCAAACACATCATATGAAATTGAGAGTAGAAACCATCTACCCCAAAAGCCAGGAGACCTATGCGCCCTGGATTTTAATGGCCAGCTCCCAGTTGGTGGCGGCGGTGTACGGTACATTTTAGTGTGCTTAGATGTGTTCTCCAAACACATTAAGTTATACCTCCTTCGAGCAGCAACCACCAAAGCTTGCTTGAATAAACTGACAACTGTGGCAAAAGTAGGAGTACAGAGAAGTGACTGTGTTAGTTTCCTAGAAATTATCTAGTTGTTTTACTGGATATAGCGCTCCATTATTTTATATCAAGAATAAATTGAGTAAATAAAACAACAAATAAAAATAAATAATTAAAACTATATGTAATTAGGTGAACCACACCCGTTTCCCGTAAGAGGATCACCTACTAGACTGAGCGCGTCGGGACAACAATGTTACGAAGGGTAATCATGTAGAACATAGTTGCTGGTTGATCACAAATAACGGAAGATGCGTTTAAATTTGATCCAATGCTTAGCAGCTGGTCTGTCCATGACTCGCGCAGATTCATTTACGGTGAAGGCGATGTAAGGGCGCATCGTTGTGACAAGGTACTTGAAGCTGCTCACTGCTTCACGATATAGGACCTTGCCGCTGACGTCTTTGTGTTTATCACTTTCTTCGTGACTGGCAGTGGTCGACACACCTTCTGCTTCAGCCATATTTATCTTTTTCAGTATCTTGTTCGTATACGTCTTTCAGCTCACAAAGATCGTCCCATTATTTTGACACAATCTGCATTGCGAAGAAGTTCTCAAGGGATCCAATTGTGACTTTAAATTCCTCCTGCAGTCGCCCTTCAATTTCTTCATCCTTGTTAGAAACAAATCCGTCATCAACATGCATGGCAACACAGAGAAAACGGTCTTATTCGTGCCACAAAATAGGCAAGGATCGACTTTTAGGTTCTTCAATCCAGCTTTCTCCATAAAACTAATAAACCGCTACTTCCAGGACCATGGTGCTTGCTTCAGACCGCAGGGGCTTCGTTTAAGCCAACATACACTACCACTGCCATAGTCAAATTCACCGGCTGCCCTAGTTACACCTCTTCTTCTAGTACACCGTAAAGGAAAGCGGTCTTCACATCCAGCAGTTTCAGCTTCATATCTTTTGAAGTGGATACTGTGCGCTGACAGTGTCATAGCGCGATACGGGACTAAATATTCCATCACCATCAATTCCTTGTTTTGCGTATATCCCTTTCCAACCAGTCAAGGCTTAAAGCGAGCTTTGCCGTCACATGACGCCTCTACTCGCAATACCTAGCGATTTTGAATCACCTTTGCGTTGATTGACCTATTGACGAGCTCCCAGGTCTCATATTCCTTCACTGATGCTAATTCTTCATTGATTACTTTTCAACCACTGTTTCTGTTCGTTTGACTACATCGCTTCACTGTACGAAATTGGGCTCAGACAGTAGTCCATCACCTCACTTTTTGTGGTGATGAAGGAAACACGGTAATATTTTGAGTAATCGTCTTTGAAGCAAACGTAATACCGGGCACCACCCACTGATATTTCTGTTATTGGACCAAACATATCTGCGTTAATCTATTCTCCAACTACGCTTGTACGACTTGTCCGAATTACTATACTCTATGCACTCTTCCTAAAGCACAGCCGTCACAACGTTTTTTGCTTCCAAACTAATACCATGTTGCTTGAGCATTTGCATTACATGGGGCTTATTTGGTTAACCAAGACGTTCATGCCATACTTGAAATGTTTCCGCTTGCGTTGCCACGTGTATCTCTGTAACGGGTCGCGGAATACATAACCGAATTGCCAATAAATAGAAGTCATTAATGATCATACCTCATACTGCAATAGTTCCATCACCATTGCGGATAACAATTTCCTTTTCATTCAAGGTTGTGATGTAGCCGTTTTTGGCCGCTGCCTTGACGGAGAATAGATGTACACTTGCATCTTGCACATGGAAAACGTCTTTCAGTTTTGCGCCATGCCACACGCCGTTGTGAAACGTCTGGGCGTTTATAATACCTTGACCTTATGCTTGCATCAGCACATTATTGTAAGTACGATCGTTTCAGAATTGGGGAATTTTGTGTATGACACAAAGTAATGTTTGTTCGGCGTAATGTGACGTATCGCACCGCTGTCACAGTACAAGCTGTCCGCTTCCAAAATGTTTGCTCTTGAATCCCTCATTATATGCAATGGGAACGCATCAGCATTCTTACTTGAACACGATTTACCAACTCTGTCCCATGCATGCTGACGTTTTTGAGGACATTCGGCAGGCCAGATACCAAACGGTTTGCACTTGTTGCACGGAAGTTTCTGTTTTTCGCGATTAGCTCCTCTTTTCTTGGATTTACTGGAATTCACTTTCGTAAAATTCGACCTTTTCTTGTCATATTAAGCGGTTGCCATTTTATCGAATCCCAATTCAATATTCTCAATGAGCAAATTCAATGTTTGTATGTTCGTATGAATTATTTCCCCTCCTCGAAAATGTCGTATTGCTTACGAAGTGTGGACAAAATTTGCATAGAAGGCATCACTGATGGATCTCTAAAGTGTCCCATCCTGCCTGCAGATGTCCAACCCCTGCAGAAAAAAGGAATATCCGAGGTGTGACAATAAGACGCCAAATCCGCAAGCATTAATGCATGACTGCTGAGCAAATCTGTTGCGGAGCTCGTCTTGAATTACACCAGTTTTAAGGACACTCAGGGAAAAGCTACGTGCACGGTTCGAACGCAGTATCTCATTGAATATTTCTTTCATACACAACGGGACTTCGAGGAAGATATTAGGAGCGAAGGCGCTAAGCTGCAATATCTGTTTGTCGAACTACACTACGAATTAACGAAGTACAACGAAAATATGCTCTCTGAAAGTACGTGGACAGGAAAGGTTTTGTCCACACTTCGTAAGGATTACGACATTTTCAAGGAGTGGATACAATTATTACGTGCAAACAAACGGTGTATTTATTCACTGAGAAGCTTTGTGAAATAGAGTTGCGAACTGATAAAATAGAATTTTACGGAAGTGAATTCCAGTAAATGTAAGAAAATAGGAGCTGATCGCGTAAAACAGATATTTCCGTGCAACAACTTCAAACAGTTTGGTATCTGGCCTGCCCAATATCCTCAAAAACGTCAGCATGTATGGGACAGAGTTGGTAAATTGTGTTCAAGGAAGAATGCTGATGCTTTCCCATTGCATATAATGAGGGATTCAAGCGCAAACATTTTGGAAGCGGACAGCTTGTACTGTGACAGCGGTGCGATACGTCACATTACGCCGAACAAATATTACTTTGTGTCATACACAAAATTCCCCAATTCTGAAACGACCGTGCTTAGCAATAAAAATGTGCTAATGCAAGCATACGGTCAAGGTATTATAAACGTCCAGTCGTTTCACAACGGCGTGTGTCATGGCGCAAAACTGAAAGACGTTTTCAATGTGCAAGATGTAAGTGTACATCTATTCTCCGTCAAGGCAGCGGCCAAAAACGGCTACATCACAACCTTGAAGGAAAAGGAAACTGTTATTCGCAATGGTGATGGAACTATTGCAGAATGGGGTATGATCATCAATGACTTCTATTCATTGGCGTTTCGGGTATGTATTCCGCGACACTTTGCAGTGGTGCAAAGGGCAATGTAAGCGGAAACACTTCAAGTATGGCATGAGCCTCTTGGTCAACAAAATAAGCACCATGTAATGCAAGGGCTCAAGCAACATGGCATTAGTGTGGAACTAAAAAAGAAATTGTGACGGCCGTGCATTAGGAAAAGCGCATAGGTTTTCGTAACTCGGACAAGTCGAACAAGCGTAGTTGGTGAATAGATTAACGCAGATATGTTTGGTCCAATAACAGAATCATCAGTTGGTAGTGCCCGGTATTACCTCTGTTTCAATGATAATTACTTGACATACCGTCGTGTTTTCTTCATCACTACAAAACGTTAGTCGACGGACTGTTTGCTTAAGTTAAAATCTGATGTAGAGAACACAGACGTCCTGCTGCGATCTCTAGAGATAGTGTTAGAATACGTTATCGCGCACCGAATCGCCATGCCATATATTCCTATGGAGGTACTGTGGTGTCGTATTGGATTGACAACCACAGTAACACATGTAATATTAATTAATGTCTTACGTAGTACAGCCTGGCTTGGCTTGGTTTGCGGCTTGTCGTGATTTATTCTTCGTCTGCTGTGGAGTGCTGATGACTACGATGTAGAGCCAGATTGCCATGAAGTGACGGGACTTCCGGTCGGGCGCGAGCGATTATGTACCGCTGGCTACGTCGTTGACTGCCCGGAGGTCCGCGGTGGAATTGAGAAGGGTGCAACTGGTGCTAAGTGTTGCTGCGGGATGTCCGGATGAGTGGTGGTGTGCCCGGTCCACGTGGCTTCGTGGCCGGGTAGTCGGGCGTCGTGACTTCCGTCTTGATATGTCCTTTCTTGATGTGTTGTTGACAGATACTCCTTTACGAATGAATTAATTTTGTTGCCAAGCCAAACCAAGCCAAACTAAAGTGTTAACTGGGGCGGGGACAAGCCCGAAGCGCAAGTCGACGTCCCCCTGTCTGTTAGCCATTCCTGGGTTTGAACGCATCGCTGGGCTCAGTAACAGACACCTAAAATATAGCAGGGGAATATGCTTACGCTAATGATTTTGAAGTCAGGCTGAGGGCCTTGACTGATCATGCCAAAGACTAGGGCCTGGGTTGCCCTGGGCTAAGTTTGGGAGGGATAAACTTTGGTTGGTTGGCTATCTGCGTTCTGAGCCCAGACTGGCCCTGTCGCAAACTGGAGTTATGCGACGTTTGTCAGGCGCTTAGTTGAAGTCGCCAAGTCTGGGGGAGGTGAGTGCGGGCCGTGCCCCTACTTTGCATAATATACCCTGGAATTTGCCTTACAGCTGAAGAAAAATCACGGGAAAACCTCAGTCAGGGTCACCGAAGTGCGCGTGGCTGACCAGCGCCGAACGCGATTCATTTAGTCGACTTGGCCATTGCGGGTGATGGCCTCGACTGGCCTGCTGTCCCCTGCCGCCGTTGTCTTTCGCATCACGCGACGGGGTTAACCCTCGGTGAACTTAAGTATCTGCCGAGTTGCTTGGCTAAGGGGTTCCCCACATCACCTAACTTTGAGTCAAAGCTGTGATATGTGGTGACATGTGGGTGTTCCCATGCTCCCAGCAGAATGGTTCAGTCGAGCAAGAAAATCATACAATTGTGGTAAGTGCTCGCTGTATGCTTCACGACAGTGGATTGCCGAAGGAACCGTGGGTAGAAGCCTGTAATGCTACGGTATACATACTCAACCGTACTTGACCCATAGCAGTAAAAGGTAAGACCCCTTTGGAAATGCTGACTGGATCGTATGGACCTGTTGGTCGCTTGTGTTTTGGGGACAGAATGTTATGTGCGCACTCCCAAACAGAAAAGGGACAAATGGGACCGAGGAGTACTTTAGGGCGATTGGTCGGAAAAGGATTGAAAAAGAGTTAAGCGCTTCTTCCGCTACTTGTGATCAGCCAACAACTAGGGCTTCAGGTGTACTACGGGTTCTGGGGAACATGTTTTAGTAATGTTGACTTCGCAGGAGTTAGGGAAAATAGACTTTCCACCACGGGCATTATAGCTACATTTGCTGACGGCGCAGTGTCTTGGACAAGTTGACTACAAAAGCCGACAGCCCTGTGGACAACGGAAACTGAGATCATTGCAGCAAGTGTAGGGACTAAAGTTTCAGTGTGGTTGGTCCTGTCAGAACTGTTGTCTGACCCCGCCATCAAAACAGCGATGCTGTACATCAATAATGCCAGCTGCATCAAACTAACCAAGAATCCGCAGTATCACACGAGTTCGAAAGACAGCGACATTCGACACTTCTACTTGAAACAGTGATAACTTGATGACGACATCGGAACTCATAGACGGAAGAAGCCAAATGGCAGACTTGCTTACAAAACCCATTAAAAGTGTTCGATCTGCAATACCGGGTTGCTGATAAGTCCTTAGCCCGACCAGGAAGGAAACAAGCGACCAAACTCGGGATTTATTCAACGTACTCCCCCACGAAGCTCAATACAGTTCTTAGCCCGTTGCTCTAACTTTTGCAAGCCACTTAAAAAAAAAATCAGAATGATGTCCGTCCAACCACGTCTCCGCGGCAGTAATGGCTAAAACTTATCAGCACTCCTTCTGTATCGTGAAATTGGGATCACTCCTGGGGAGCGATGATGTGACTTATGCAATATCCGTTGTGGGACAGTGTTTTGGAAAAATGATGATTAAGACACTGCACACTATATATATGGGGTGCTCGCTTTCTGTGCCTATCTTTACTGCGTGAGCTAGATCATTCGCTTTGGTGTTGCCAGTTTCTTTGTACTGCAGGCCTCTCTTCAACAGATCTACGCGCTCGCCGCTAAATCATATTGCAAAATAATTCCGGCGCCAAAAGATTAATTTAACAAGTGCACTACATAAACAATGTGAAATTCCAAAACAAAAAGTCACATGCCATACATAAAAACTTAATATGTATAGAACATAGTTGTAATGGAAGGAGATCTGAGATAGCTAACACGAAAGCAGATGTATAATGGTATAACTTTAATTACTCTACATGTTATTAATAACTTATTGGCCCATTGGTGGCCACTCGTGTTGTCAGTAAGGGCAGTATATACAGAATTGGATTTGTGTTAAAGACTAAAACAAAGCTTTATTTCTGTAGAATGTGGTGTGGGATATCGTACTTCCAATACTAGTATTCCATACCAAACTCCATCCCCCTTCATGATATCATTTCAATCCGAAAAGCACTAAAATTGTGTACTTCCACACATACACGAAATCATCTGGTATGGAAACTGTTCTGAATAAACATACTGCCCCCACCTTCAGACACAAGCAGTACATTTGTCTGAATCTTTGCTCCCCAGAACAAATGTTATTTTAACCTAGACAATATTATGTTTCTTCACCGCTGTGCAAACCTAAAGTAAAGAACTTCAAAATATAAGTGACAAAAGTGTGGATGGTTCATGCTGGGAAAACTGAATAACAAGTATCACATTATTTGCTTTACCAACGCAGTATTTAATGCTGCAGTGCTTTGCACCACTTCCATGTTACAGTTTCTTTTACTTCCCCAAATGAAACAAGAAAGGAAAGAGATATAATAAAATTACAACCTCTAGGCCATTCTGAAATGCAGAATATGTAGATGGATTTACAGTCAACACAAGTGTCAAAGTTATATGAATCTCTCAACAAATGAATGAAACAAATATAACTACATATACCATCAAATATAACAGATTCTGATAGCTACAGTTGTTGCAATATACATGATGCCCTTAAATTTATTGGTTATCACAATATGCATAGAGTTTTAAGTTCTACTTAAATGATATTATGTTCAAATACCACACACACATACACTAAAAATATTTACACTGTTACAATATCTACAAATATAATAACTATGAATATAACAAACATAACTTAAATTCCAAGAGCAGTTACAGATTTGCAGCCCAGCACTGAACCAATGTTAACATCAATGAACGATCCTCCCCCCCCCCCCCCCCCCCACAAAAAAAAAAAAAACCCACAACAAAA
>Ga0123354_10007532_pt1 | contig 16403 bp, 8 predicted proteins | sample TergutLab28metaG_2_FD_97872 | JGI IMG/M metagenome (GOLD analysis project Ga0123354, IMG submission 97872) | Labiotermes labralis P4 segment gut microbial communities from Petit-Saut dam, French Guiana - Lab288 P4 | ecosystem: Host-associated > Arthropoda: Insects > Digestive system > Gut ...
AAGTATTCCTTCTTCAGCTTTTCTTTCTCATTCTTATGCTGTATATCAAAACTCTCTTCTATACCTAAATACTTATATGCTTTTCTCGAGTCCAGTTCTTTAATGTCGTTGTCAAATGTGCTTTCTACATGCAATTTACTTTGAACACTACCTCTTTTTAAACCTATTCTTGCACATTTTTCTAAACCAAAATTCTTATTCATATCTTTACTAATTGTTTGCACAATTTTCATTTCGTTCTTCAACTCATTTTCATTTCTACCTAACAGTTTCAGGTCATCCATATACAATAGGTGACTTACTTTCCTCTCAGTTCCATGTACTTGATATCCACAATCAGCTCTGTTCAACTCGTTTGTTAATGGAATAAGTGCAATGCAAAAGAGTAATGGCGAAAGAGAGTCCCTCTGGAATATTCCTCTTCGTTTCTGAATGGGTTGTGACTGCATTACTTCCTGTTTTGTTTTTAAAATAAGCCTTGTGTTCCATTTCTCCATAGACAGTTTAAAAAATCTAACAATTTTACTGTTCACTCCTACCAATTCTATTGACTTTTCCACCCAGCTATGTGGAACGCTATCATTATTATTATTATTATTATTAGTAGTAGTAGTAGTAGTAGTAGTATCGCATTTTTCACTTCTCAGCTTTGGCTGGGAAATATTCACCTATCGTGGGATGGAGTAATCAACAGGAATAGGCTCGGTGGTCTTACTTGTATTTTAAAAAGTTTCTTACAATTAAACATTTGCCAAGAATTACAGATTTTTGCAGCTGTATATATGTATTCGGGTGCAAGTTGAGTCTTGTTAGACTTTGTGATAGTGATTCTGGAATTACTCCCGTAGATGATATTACTATCGGGATCACTTTTGCTGCCTTTTGCTTCCACATAGCACATATTTCATTCGACAGTTCTTGGTACTTGTTTTGTTTGTCGGTTATTGTTTTGGCGAGATTATGTGTATTTGGAACAGCTATGTCTATCAAAAAGGTGTTATTTGTTTTCTTATTCATAAAAGTCATGTCAGGTCTATTAAAGGTATTGTTTTGTCCGTAAGTACGCTGCGATTCCAGTACAGCTTGAAATTTTCATTCTGGTGTACATTGGCTAGTGTCTACTTATAATATTGACTTTTATCATCAATCAATTCGGCTGCTTCTGCCAGTTTCTGATGGATAATTTTGGCTAGTCCATCATGTCTCTTTACATAGTCGATAGGTGCTAGTTGCTCACATGCTGCAGTAACGTGTTGGATTGTCTCCGATTCTTTTCCACATCTTCTGCATAGCTCTTCGATGTCTGGCTGCTTCAAAATATATTTCTTTTAGTTTCTTGTTAGTATGACTTGGTCCTGTATTGCTGTTATTATTATTATTATTATTATTATTGTTGACTGCAATTGGGTTTTCACTCGGTGGCAGTAGTCCTTACACTAGTAACAAATAAGAATAAATATACATTAAATAAACAACACAAAAACACAGTAAAACAATGTGAAACACAGGAATACAAGTACATATACTACCAAAACATCCACACAATTGTCAAAACAACCACACATTGCAAAACCCACACATACACACACCCACACATTACAAAACCCACACATACACACATCCACACGTTACAAAAGTCCATACATAAACCCACACATTACAAAACCCACACATACACATATTCACACATTACAAAACTCACACATACACACACCCACATATTTCAAAACCCACACAAACACCCCACATTACAAAACCCACACATACACACACTCACACATTACAAAACCCACACATACACACACCCACACGTTACAAAACCCACACAAACACACATCCACACATCACAAAACCCACACATTACAAAACCCACACATACACACAACAACACGTTTCAAAACCCACACTTACAAACATCCACACATTACAAAACCCACACATACACACACCCACAAGTTACAAAACCGACACATACACACACCCACACGCTTCAAAACCCACACATACACACACCCACACATTACATTTGGATACAGACGGAAGAGGTCTCTTCAAGTTACTTCAGTGTCTGAGGGAAGCAGCGAAGAAATTTGATCGAGATAACCGGTGCATGGGTCAAGTTTCGAAACATTTGCCTACAGAATACAAGTTAGCAACATTACTGATGAACCAGCCTGTTCGCTTAGCACGAGACACTGAGAATCATCTTATGTATGTGTCGGTTTAATGATGCACTTTCATAAAAAGTTAGGGGGTTAAAATGGCACAGTTACCCATTTCTCTCGTATGAATTGTAGGAAAGTCGACATGCAAATTCTTATAGAGATCTCGTTAATCAAAAGTAAATCTGCTTTGTTTCGGGTGTCGGCAGAATCATGTCCAAAATATGATCTTTTCCTCATTCCCTTCTACTTTTCCGTCTTTCTTCTTAGCTAGCCTCCTTCACACACTTACATTTTAATGGTTCTAAAACTTGAAGGAGCGTTGAATAAAATTACTCTCCAGGGAATAATTTGTTCTTTTTGAGGTGGAGTGGTGCGGAAAGGGGATGAGTGGAAGTGAAAGAAAGGGTGGCTTTCTTTGCTGACGTAGTGGAAACGTCACGGTCGATATACTCGATTAGTTGTTTCCTTTACTGTGAGGACTGTTTGAATGGATGGGCTGGACTGGTGACATGCGATGCACGACAAACAGAAGCGGCCCAATTTTCACCCAGATGTCACAAATCTCTTAGTCACTTAGCGAACCAGCAACTCCACAACAGTGCTTAGAATGGATTTAGGTACGGATGAAACAACACACACTCGAAATAGGTCTCTTGTGGTTTACATCAGCATTCCTTGGGAAATGATTGTAGAGAATTTTCATTAAGCCATTACAGCTCTCTTACAAACCCTTTAAAACTGACAATTTTTTAATCATTCTATTACCAACGTTTGTGGGCCCGGTAACTCAGTCCGTATAGCGACTGACTAAGGGATCGAAGGACCGGGATCGAATCCCGGTGGGAACGAGATTTTCCGCCCGTCCAGACCGGCCCTGGGGCCTACCCAGCCACCTGTAAAACGGGTACAGGGTCTTTCCCGGGGGTAAAGTGCGGCCGGGGCGTGCTGCTGACCACTCATATTCTTCTAGTGCCGCGGTCACGGAATAGTAGAGCTATACCTGTACCCACCCTCTGGGCCACACTGTGCCTGTAACGGGATCACTTTACCTTTTACCTATTACCAACGCTATATAATCTGACCTACTTAGAACGACATTAAACAAATCAACAACTTCGCAATTAATGTTAGGCAATAAAGCAGTTCACTCACGGCCTGTATTCATATAAGTTCGCCTACCGTCAATAGTATATAGTCTGTAATACGGACAGTGTATTGAAAAATAACTCTTATTTTCACATTTTTAGATAATATGCAAGAAATAAGCAAGTTTCCAATAAACCCAGTACCTTATACACGAAAATAGTAGTCCAAATTTGAAACACAGTTTTTATTTTTATTGTCTGTCCTATTTTAATGCAAGACGTGTGAATATACATACTTTTTATTAGGTAAACGTTAAAAATGGCGTTATTTAAACAAGAATAAGCAATTGTGTGTTAATGAGGTAACACACTGTTACATTCTCAAACATTCCCCGGTACTTGCCACCCGCTTTTGCCCGTATTCATTAAGGCAGTGTTTCTCAACCTTTGTGAGACCGCGGCCCGGTAAATTCTTTTTTCATAAGACGAGGGCCCGGTCCCAACAGATTTACTTGTCAGTACCTTTCCAGTTTATTTAAGTTCATACATTAAACTAACATAAGTGTTAATAATTAATTATGGCATAATCATGAAGAGTATTAGTACACTTATATGTACGGTGTGGCATGTTGACAAATATAAAATTACAATTAAATTAGTTATCAATTCCAGGAGAATCTCTCGCGGCCCTTATTGGTGCGAAGGCCCGGTAAGGGGCCGCGGTCCGGCGGTTGAGAAACACTACATTAAGGCATACTGTTTAGTCGCTTTCGTAAAATTGCGAAAAACGACTGTTATCTTCGTTACGTCGGTCCGTCTGTCCGCACGGAACAATTTGGCTTCCACGGCACGGATTTTCATGGTATTTCCTGCTTAAGTACTTGTCGAATATCTGTCGAAGAAACTCAAGTTTCATTAAAATCTGAAAAGAATAAAACGTGCTCCTGTGAACAGTTGTGATAAAGCTCGCTGAATGCTTCTTAGAATGATAAATTCTTCGGACATATTTTATAGAAAATCACAACAAACATTTTATGTTCAAAAACGTTTTCTGAATATCGTGCCTTTTATGATATAATGTGGGAAAGCTTTGTAGGGCCAGTCATGCCAAAGAAGATAATATAATTCGGCGCTAGATAGCTGAGGCTACCAAAACACACTCAGTATCTGATTCTTATTGCTTTCCACGGCAAAGGTGGTTACACAGACTCCCTTCAATATTGCTGTATAAAGACATTGACTACCTTCTTTAACTCTTTAAACGCCGAATTAAATCCCATCTGCCATTTGCTGGTATTATTAGGAGCTCACCATATTCTCGACGTTAGCAGGATAAGGGTTAAATGTACGCTACGTGTGAAAAGTCATCTTCAGAGCTATTTTCAAATCTGTGAAGTACGCAACCATTTGTGTCCACACTTAGAATTAACATGTAATTTAATTAACAAGTTTCCTATTTTTCTATTATTTTATTTAACGTCTTGAACTATATTACTTTACATTTTATAGGTCTAAAATGGCGTAAAAGTTGGCCCTTCACCCGATAGGAGAAACTTAGGTTGAAACTTTCGATTGAACCTTTAGATTTTTATCGGAGTTTTGAAACAATCTGCAACACCATTTTACTTTTATCCATAAAATTCATGCAACAAATTTATTTGAAAATGTTGCTTCATGATAATTTAACTATCAATGCCAGTTTATTTATGTTGCTTATCTCTTTATTAATTTTGTGGGTGAAAAAAATTTGTGGTAATATTCAAAATTGGTTTATTGAAGGGTACAGTGTCCACGCCTGAGCTTCTCAAACTCCTGTAGCCAGAAGCCTTTCTGATATGGATGAAATGATTCACGACTTCTGACCTATGTATTAATTGAACATATTCACGTATTTCTCCTTCTGTCGGCTTTTCTTTTTATGTAATTAATTTAATGTCATCCTACCGGCTTAGATCCGAATTTAACTCAGAATATTTAACAGCCCATTTTAACAATCCCAGACAGACATTCAAAACCCCTCTTGGGGACCCAAATCTCACTTTGATAAACGTTAATATAACCCCATAAAATGTCAGTTGTGCTACGGAAACGAAACATAATTCAAATTTCTAATCCACCTTACCAATATCAGGTGAAATGAGTTAAAGTAAAGCATTCTCTACAGGTAAGAAGAAGTGTTGTCAACGATAGACTAATTGACTAAAATAATGTTAATTTATGTTACAAAATGTGGGCTTGCAAAGCTGTTGTGAATTTACGCAATTTGGTCTTTGGTTGTCCAATATTCTTTTGTTTAACACTGAATAAAACACGTAACTCTAAACACAAACATTTACACAAAATCATCATAAACCAACACCTTGATTATTTCATTACCATCATAGTGAACCCAGAAAAATTACAGTCAAAGCATTGCCAAACGTAACAAGAGAACAAAGCCTGTGGTTGGTTAACATAGGATATTCATAGTTTCAAATTACACGTTGAATCATTGGTATGAAATTGATAGTAATTTAAAAAAAAGTGGTTATTATTATTATTATTTATGTTAACGTTTCTAAGACATGGAATAATAACAAATATTACCTCATACAAAAAAAACACTTCCTGTCTCACAAACAATCCAACGCAATTCCGCAAAAAAGAGATAATTCAGTACAATTAAACAAAAATATACGCTGCGGATTGTAGGAAATACGTACCTATACTGCGCAACAAAGTGCGCAGTGTCTGATTGGCGTATAAAGCTGTGCACGTGAAAATCACGGTGGTTTAGTCGGTTAATGCTAAGGTCTGATTTCCTTTGGAAATAAAACTACACAACGTAATAATATATCGTTTTAAGTTTCGTAGCGTATGAAACAGAAAAGAAGAAGGTAATAAAGTTCAATGAAAGAAGATATTTCAGAATTTTAAATATTCTTATACTCCGATATAAATGCAACAGGTTTATCGGTTTTTCGTTACGCCCTATAGTACGAAGTGCCCATGAGTATGATCAGAATATGGCAACAATCAACAGCAAGGGAAAGTATGGTTAGGTATACATTTGGGTCAATATTTTTGCTTAAAGATTTCATGTTGTATCGTTTAGTGCACGTTACTAAAGGTTGATCAAATGTCTCTGTGCACCTGATGATTACAATATCATCATTAGGTGCACAGAGAATTTTTGATCACCCTGTATTATGTTACTTCTACAGGCCTATAAGATTGTATACAGTAAAACAAGAGAAGTTTATTGAGCATTCGTGAATGTAACTAGGCACCCTGTCGTGCTCAGGACATGGTGTTTGACATTTACTTACGTAGGTGTCAGCTTGGTATCCGAAGGGCTATCTCAAGAGCACAAGTAGATGCAACCTACCGGAATTTACTGCTTTAACAAAACTCGGACTAAAAATTTCAAAAATATTTCCCACTAATGATTCAAAATGTTTCGTTGGTAAATTTATGTTGAGAATAGGACATGGATTTGATGATCATGAGGTTGAAGATGAAGACCACATTTTTCCAGATGAATTTCAATTATTTTTTCTCTTGTGTTTTTAGATATAGTTGCTATCAGTCCACAGTTTCTCTAGTTTACGCCTTGTAATTATATATATGTACATCGCAATTTCAAAGTGTCCTACAAGGACATATTAGAGTACTGCAGTGAAATCAATATAGTGTCAACAAGTATTACGCTCATTGCTCTTCGAAATATCAAGGGTCCTCTTTCTACTTCATAGTAATCATTTAAACTCTGGTAAATCTGACAAGTATTAATTACCAAGGATAATATTTCCCACAGCGATGTACATAACATGTACCCACGCACTACGTTGATTCACTTAGAGAGGCTGTCAGCGTAGAAGACTGCATAACATCAGTAATAAACGAATGAATGTGTGTGGTTTATTGATGGAATGAAACTGGCAGGGAAAACTTGAAGTAGTCGGGGAGAAACTTGTCCCGGTGTTACTTTTCCCATTAAAACTTGCTCATGGAGTGCCTGGTATTGAACCAGGGGTTTTCACAGTAACACACGCTGCTGAATTCTAATGACCGAATATTGCTTAATGTAGAGTTACATGAAAGAAGATGTTTCGGTCCTATAATGTAAGCTACGTGCCAAAGCATTTTAAAATAATAAAACAGTCACTTTATAATTTAAATTGCCCCTCTGGACAATAAAATTGCCAACATTTACAACCCCAACAATCCTCTCTACAGTGTCTCGATTATCCCTCTCCGAAACAGGCTTAATTCTGTCCTCCGTCACTGCACTATATTTGATGATCCGGTGGTCCAAGCCTCAAATTCGCCTTTAATTAAAACGTTTATCGCTGTGGCCAACCCGGGCTATGCTTCCTTATGAAGTTATTGAACTGAATTGGAGAAAATATGACGAAAATTAAAAGCAAAATTATAAACATAAATTGTAATAGACATAAAAGCTTGCAATGTATATCTTAAACTCATGCAGTTTATATATTTCCGAAAGACAGAAACAAATTGAAACTACATTCATAAAGAGATTAAGAGCAGTTTATTTTTTTTTCATGCTTGCAGGTATTCAATTCAGAATATTTTGCCTTCATATCCGATATTGAAGAACAGAAATATGAAATATAAAACTTACTGAGTTCGTTGTTTTTGTGTGGATTTATACTTAATCTGTCATGCTAAAGGAAAACCTGGACTGAGAATATGCGAGAACAGGGTAAAGAAGAAAATATTTAGACTTAAGAAGGAGTAAGTGAAAGCAAGATGTAAGAAACTACATGTCGAGGAGCGCTACGATTATTACTTCAGTATATCACAAAGGCCAATTATTTTTGTGTGTGGTGCAACAGCCCAAGTGGATATAGGCGGCGTCGTTTTGCGGATGCTAGATCACACAGTTGGATACAAACACAAATTAGGATTCCTCTGAACTAGTTATCAGCCCCTCGAAGAGGACACTACATTCACAACACACACAACAAACACAAGAGCTACATTGGCAACCACGATGCCATCAATCGAGCGGTCGCAGACATACGCCTTAGACCGCACGGCCAACAGGATGGGTCTCACATATTAATATGGCGATCAAATCAACGATTATAGAATGCGCGGAGCACATGCAGCGCATGGAAAGTACGAGAAAACGCGAGGTTTTGGTGAGGAAATCTAAGTAAATCAAAATGCCTTGCTAGCTTAATATATTAATATTAAATATTAATGCGAACAATAAAATGGGCCTTAAATAAAATGGTTTCGAAGTTGTGAACTTCACTCATCTGACAAAGGATAGACAGAAGTCCCGGGTTCTTGACATAATGATAACGAACTTTTGGTTTTTCATAAAATGCGTAAAAATTCTTTAATGGCTAAGAATCCATTAGCTTGGATTTCAGTTCTTACAGATTCGAATATCTGCGTCCTTTAACGGAATATCCTTTACGTAACTCGGAATTACATTTTGAAGCCTTCTACTACCAAACGCAAATCCCTTGTTAATTATTAATTCTGGTTTCCTCACTGCGAAACGTCTTCGTGCAGACAAGCAAGAGACAGCCTGAAATTGCGTTCCCTGTCGACCCCAACTAACTCCAACGAGCACAGTCATTTGTAAGAATCTGTCAGTAGCTCAACTTGTCAAGAATTTCCTTGCACTTCGTGGAATCCTAAGACTGAAGGTACAAAAATTCTTGTGTATAACACCGCGTCAATTTGTAAAAGTTTCGGAGAAGCGTCCTGCTTCCGTCTTCAGAAACTTTGCAGTCTTAGTGGGTTTTACTATAATAACTTTCGGAAGCGAAGGAGGAAATATTTACTATTCATTGAGTACACTGTTGTATTTTTAGTGAGGGTGTTCTCAGATTTTTCGCTGGAATAACGTTAAATGTCTCTTAACAGTTTCAGTGCACCACCAATAATCCTTTGTATTTAAATAAAAGCAGCTTAAATTTTATGGGTAACTGAAAAACCTTTCTTTATTTTTTTTACAGTATACAAACTTGTTTATCTTCAGAGTTTTAAGAAAGCTGCAGTTCGAAAAACTTGCTGCCAGCGGGAATGAGTAACATAAAGTTTAAAAAGTGTTCGTTGCTTATGTTTCGTTTATTATTTAGATTTTTATCCTTTTTCTTATATCGGTTTTTGTTAAGACTGTGTAGCAGTGAACACAGTTTGGAGTACCTGTAGTGACACGCGTGCTACGGTTTGAAATTTCGAAGGCAGTCAAATCAAACCAAATGATTGTAAGTAATCTGAGCAATGTGAAATACGCAGTTAGTAGACATTTCAGGGAAAAAGGGAATATCTAGCGGTAAATTTAATGAACCCTAATATTAAGAACAACAGTATTAAAGGCTTGTATACAGCATCGATAAATTTAAGAAATTTGTTTTACAGAAAACATCTCATTTTTTTTCGAACTAAAAGGAATTCAGACAGTTTCTGGTTTAGTTTTTGACGGAAATCAGATTTTTTTTTTTAGAAAGGTTACCAGCCTTGATCTAATATAATAGGGGATGAGAAGGGTGATTTTAGGGACGGGGTGGGGTACGTCAAAACACAATTGCCTTGCATCCTATTTATTATGCTAACGACGACATGTTTCAACCACTGTGGGACATCTTCAGGTCACAAAAATATATATAGAAGAAAACTATACAGAGTATGATCATAGTATAGGTGCATATTCTAAACTTTCAACAAGATCTCTTTGTCGCTTGATTATACATATTGGGCTAAAAGTACCGCTTATAAGTAGAGTATAAGGATTTGATGTATATATATAATTAAGTAACACCTAGTCTTACAAATGGTGCATTAAGCTAGACTGTAATATATAAGTAGTACGCCCTATATCAGGCGAAAAATTAGGAGGGGTTTGTACGTGCTGAGTGGAGTGTCTCAAGCGTTCCTGGCGCGTTGGTACATCGGTGGCGGCTACATGGATGTTTCTGAAGCGGTACTATTAGCCCGATATGGATAAACCGATCTACAACGAGATCTCGTTGAAAGTTTAGAATAGGCACCTGTATTATGATCATACTCTGTATAGTTTTCCTCTATATATTCTTTTGTGACCTGAGGATGGCCAACAGTGGCCGAAACATGTCGTCGTCAGCATAATAAAGTAGGATACAAGACAGTGGTGTTTTGACGTACCCCACCCTCTCCCTAACTGCTTATAACACAACGGGGATGATGAACCTAAAGAGGGTGATTTTGTTTCAGACTCTCGCAGTATTTTTGCTAGGTGGAGGACATTTCTCACAGCTATTGAGTGTATATGAGGTTAATGTTTCTAGGCAGACTGAAACACAGACAGCACAACCACTCGTGCCTGAACCCAGTGCCTTTGAGCTTGGGTTGCTATTGACAAGCTTAAGTGATACAAATCATGAGGTATTGATCAGATTCCAGCAAAACTGATTAATGTAGGAAGTAGAAATTCGTTCTGAGATCCACAAACTTATTTTTTCTATTTGGAATAAAGGAGAATTTTCTGAGGAGAGGAAGGAGTCAATCATTTTACCTACATATAAGAAGTGTGATGAAATATATTGTAGTAATTATAGAGGCACTGCAATTTTATCAACTGCACAGAAAATTTTGTCCAACAGCTTTTGTCGAATGTCAAGGTTACCTCCATTTGCAGGTGAAATTATTTGAGTCATCAGTGTGACTTTTGCCGTAACAGGGCAACTATTGTTCTTATATTCTGCATTCGTCGAATAGTTGAAAAAATGGGAATACGGTGTAGATGTGCATAAGCTATTTGTAGCCTTCAAGAGAGCTTAAGATTCAGTTAGGAGGGAGGTCTTGTATAATATTCTCATTGAGTTTCGTATTCCCATGAAAATCGCAAGGCTAATAAAAATGTGTCTGACTGAAACGTATAGCAGAGTATGGGTAGGCAAGAATTTTTCTGACATGTTTCCTACTAGGAATGGTTTTAAACATAGAGATGCTTTATCGTCATTGCTTTCCAACTTTGCTTTAAAGCGCGTCGTTAGGAGGGTTCAGGTAAACCAGGATGCCTTGAAATTAAATGGTACACATCAGCTTCTGGTTTATGCGGATGATGTTAATATATTGGGCGGAAGTTTATGTACTGTAAAAAAAAACACAAAACCTTCATTAGTCGCTAGCATGCAGAATGGTCTACAAGCAAATGGTGCGAAAATTAAGTATTTGATCATTTTTTCTGACCTCAATGGAGGAAAATGTCACGACATAAACTTAGATAATGCATCGTTTGAAAGAATGTAACAATTCAAATATTTGGGCACAACCGCAGCAAATGAAAATTCCACTCATGAAAAAATTCAGGGAAGATCTCAGTCAGGAAGTGCTTACTATCAGTCGGTGCAGAATATTTAGTCTGCGAGTTTGTTGTCCAAATGTATAACAGTTCAGATACACAGAACTACAATTTTGCCTGTTGTTTGGAAAGGTGTGAAGCTTTGCCTCTAACACTGAAGGAAGAACAAAGGCTGAGACTGTATAAGAATAGGATGCTGAGGAAGGTATTTGGGGCTAAAACGGATGAGGTAACAAGGGAGTTATGAAGACTACATAATGAGGAATTGTATAATCTGTACTTCCCACCTACTATTATTCGGATGAGCAATTAAAGACGAATGAGATGTACAGGGCAATTGGCATGTATGGGACAGAGGACAGGTTCACACAGGTTTTTGGTGGAGAAATTTGAGGAAAAGAAACCACATGGCAGAACTAGGAGAAGAAGGAAGGATAGGATTAAAATGGACCTCTAAGAAGTGGGATGAGATAATGAGCTGGACTGAACTTGCTCAGGATAGGGACAGGTGGCGGGAGCTTGTGAATGTCCTAATGTACCGTGTTTCCATAAAATACGGGGAATTTTTTGACTGTCTCATGACATCTTAGCATCTCACTCAGCTTCACGGAATGAGTTAGTTAGGTGACCAATGGTGGAGGATGGAGTGCAGACCGATACTTGCTGTTCTCTATTCATCTTTGGTAAAGGCACTTGGGCTGTCTCTTTCTCAATTGCGTGGCATCTGTGACGACTTTTACAGTAAGCTTTATCATTATTTGAAATAAATAAAATATGCTATCGCGGAATGTGGAGACTCCTATGGAAACATAAAGAAAGGAAGTCCGATAGCCAGAGGACTCATTTTCTTGGTAAGAAAGACCGCGCGTGCCAGCTGAAGTGTCCCGGACGGATTTTAACACAAGCGGACTGCAAGGGAAAAGAAAACAATTCCGCTATTTTATGTGACTTTACGGAGACGTCCGCAGTAAAAGCTATAATGACCTCCACCACTGTCGGCCACCCAATTCCACACGCTTCTGCTGACATTCTCAGAAAATTTCATCCCTCCAAATGACACTCAGATTCAACCAGTCTTCGCTGTGAAACAAGTTTGTTACTCTACATTATATATCGAAGCAGCAGTGGGTTCTGTTAGTTGATAAAAAGCCAACAGCTATAAGAGTTAAGGTAGAGAACTTGAAGATGGAGATGGCATTTTTCTCCGAAACATCGGTAACGTTTTACCAAACGACGTGGTGTCGTTTTTCATATATTTGCATTTACACTTGTTAAGAAACTCAAAGCTCACAGTACTGGGATTCATTACCCAATCCATATCCTATTCAGAACCAAGATAATCAGTCATGTATCGTTACGTGTCGTTCTTATCTAGGATACATCCCAGTATAACGCTTTTATTTATTACTATATCTTTAAATTGGAGAGTTTTGTTCTGGCTCTTAGTATTATTTCTTGTCCCTTCCTTGTGGGTTACATTCCCTGTTCACCTATCGTATTTCATTTGATTATCGCAATAGTATCCGGTGAATAGAACAAATTATGACGCCCGTTATTAGGCGAATCTCTATAGCAGGTTTTTCCTCACAGTCAGTATCCACCTATTGACCACAGCATCATGACTAACACCTACCTTACCTTGTTCCTGTTTTTCTCTTGCTTGGGCCTATAACGGCGTATGAAATTGTTTTTGTGTAAATTTAATTGAATGAGACCGTAGACTGTAGACCGTAGACCGTAGACCAATATATGCAGGAACAAGTGACTTTTCTGAAACTTTTTACTTTAAAAAGTAAATTAAATGTTATTTATTCTGATTGTCCCTTTGCATGTGTTTTCGTTTTAGTTTGTTGTTGAATGTATTTTTTTGCGTTATTCTGTGCTGCCCATTTAATTGTGGAACGTGATTTAGAGATACTTGGAAAGTTTTGAAATGTGGTGCTGGAGAATAATGAAGAAGATCGGTTGGACCGATCGTCGGAGAAATGAAGGAATGTTAGGTAGAGTCAAAGAGGACAGGAATGTCCTACAAAAATAAAAACAAGGAAGGCTAATTGGATTGGTCCATTCTTGCGTATAAACTGCTTAATAAATCACGTTATTGAAGGAAAGCTAGAGGGAAGGATAAAAGTGACGGAAAGACGAAGAAGAAGAAGTAAGTAGATACTGTAAAACCTTAAGAAAAAGAAAGGATCCTGCAAATTGAAAGAGGAAGCACTAGATCTCACTCTGCGGGGAACTAGACTTGAAGAGCTAATGGATCTGTCATAAGAAAGAATGCTGCATCAATGAAAGAAGGTTGGGCTGCCCCCAAATGGAGTAACATTCGTGCCAAGTTTCGTGAAAATGGGCTAAATCATTTATAATTTAAAAGCGGCAACTCGCAAATGACTTATTTATATCGCAGGTCTATTTTATTCAGATAGGAGTTGAATATAGCCTGAAACCTTAGCCATTGTTACTAACATTTAGGGAATCATCAAAACGTGCATACACAATACATATATCGACTTGGGAAATTGGGTAGCTGCTACACAGCGGTATGTCTGATACAGTCTAAATGAACTCCCGAGGCAGTTGCTTAATATATGCTGTCACATATAAAATCACGTGATATAGCCTAAGGCATTCCATATGGAATTGCAGGTTCGTAGAACACAAAGCATATGTGTGATATTCAGGGAAAAGGGGTCATCAGGGTTTCTACAGAAGCAGCTGAACATAGTGGAAACAAGGCTCAATAAAACTGACTTTCAGTGTGATCCTGTCATATATTTGATACATAATATGTGAAATGCGGCTAGCGGTAGCTGTGGACACCACAAATGAATGACCACTCGACAGAAGTATTTGCTTCTTCCTAAGCGACAGGTGTTGAAGCTCAAAACAGCTGGCTAGGGACAAACGTCGCACTCATCACATTAACCCTTTTAAGTCTAACATGTATATGAAATGTCACTTTGTGCCTCTCAGAGAACACAGCCTCTGTCCACTACAAAAAGACAGATAATATACCTATAAAGTAACACTGATGCGTGTTCGTGCAACCACTGTTGCAGTGGAAAAGCAATAAGTGTTACATACAAGGTGGACCAAAAGTAGATATAGAGTATATCGTTAATTACTGTATACCTACTTTTGGCCCACACTTTATTATGAGTATGTCTGTAGCCTTAGGTATCCAGAATGAAATGCGCATGCGTCATATTGTCATATGTGGCCTGTAACTTTCTAATATATTTTTCCACATTATCTCATAAAAGGCACGATCTTCCAAAAAAAAAATATGTTACTGCACATAAAATGTGTGTTTTGAATTTTTCTGCAAGTTTTGTCTGTTACATTTCTCACTCTACGAAGAACTGAACGAGTTATGATCCACAGCGTTCATTGGTTTTCATGTACAGTACCGGCAATCTTGTCAGATTTTAATGAAACTTGAACTTTTCTCGAGAGTTTTTCAGAAAAAATGATCAAATATCGAATTTCATTAAACTTCGCCCAGTGGGAACCTAGCTGTTATATGCGGACAGACAGACGGACAGACAGGCAGACAGACAGATGAACGGACAGACATGACAAATCTAATAGTCGTTTTTCGCAATTTTGCGGACCAGCAAAATATAAAAACTATTACCGGTATAATCGCTGCTTAGGTTTAGATTATATATATATAATCTAAACCTAACCCTATTCACAGTTCTCTGCATCTTCAAACAGACGAAACAATTCAGGTCCTCCCAACTTATTACTGTAAGATTCATTTTAATATCACCCTCCCATCTACGTCGAGGCTCTTCAGTTGGTCAATTTATAATTTTTGGGTGCATTTATTGGTCACTTTAAGCTAACCTACATGATATTATTTTGAATGAATTTCTCAATATTCTCATTCTTTCTATAATCTTCGACCACATAATACTTTATTAGATCAGTCTAATTATATTCACATTAATATGTCTAATTAAATCAGTCTAATTGCGTTCACAATAACAGGTTTAATTATATTAATATAATTTTTTTCGAACTACTATGTCTAATTAGATCAATCTAATTGTGTCACACTACAGTTTCTAATCAGATCAGTATAATTGTGTTCACACTACCCTGTCTAATTACATCTGCCTAATTCTGTTCACAATACCACGCCTGATTAGATCAGTCCACTTATGTTCGCTCTACCATGGTAATTGGATCACACTGACAGATTTAATTATGTTAGTATAATTGTTTACACATTAACATGTGAAATTAGATAAGTCTGATCCCATTTACACTATAAAGTCTAATTAGTTTAATCTGATTGTTCAGGTCTAATTAGATAAGTGTAACTGTGTTCGGACTAAAATGTATAATTTTACAAATCCTTGCTTAGTAACTGCAACTAGATCTTTGGACATTTAGCCAACTGTGTTGTTTTGGACCATCCGTCAGAGCTGTTTGGTTTCGTTCAGCAAAAGTTCTCTGGTTTGTGTTCCAACTGGTAATAAGTATTGCATTTAATCACTTATTCATTTATCAGCCCAGATTTCAGATTTTTCCAATCACAGGCTAAAAGTTTAACCCATGATGACGAGAATTTGTAATGGTCCTTTATTAGGAATATAAGACTTAAATTTCTCGATCCACAAGTATGTATCTTTAAGCAAAATTAACCCTTTAAAGACGAAGCGCAGACTGCTTTACTTAAAGACCCAGTCCGTACCGCGCTGTAAACACTTCTCATCTCGGTTATAAAAACCAATCAGTTTATGCTGTAAGTGGCACAAGTCGCTGTTTGTTCTCAGATAAATACAAAACACATAAGTACAGTGTGGGCAGAGCGTACAGTTGTTGAATGTTAAA
>Ga0123354_10007535_pt1 | contig 16401 bp, 10 predicted proteins | sample TergutLab28metaG_2_FD_97872 | JGI IMG/M metagenome (GOLD analysis project Ga0123354, IMG submission 97872) | Labiotermes labralis P4 segment gut microbial communities from Petit-Saut dam, French Guiana - Lab288 P4 | ecosystem: Host-associated > Arthropoda: Insects > Digestive system > Gut ...
GGAGTGTTCAGAGGAAAATCACAGACTTTTTCAAAAAATAAAGTCCAGAACATTGTGTACCGGTACAATGTAAAATTTGATATGCTGAAAAATTACAGAAAACCTCTTGCAATTACTGTATATAATTACTAAATATATATATATCCTAATTTTCCTCTCATCTAATAAATATTAAGCTTTTTTATCTGTAAATTCATGTTGAAGTAATGTAGATCCTGCAATGGATATAACAACAGTTGAGTTCTTGAGAATTGACTATTTCAGTATAACAAAATTTCACTATAACAAATTAATTTCTGAGGTCCCCAAAATTTCATTATACTGGTCTTCTACTGTATATATTGAAAAGACTAATAAAACTTTGTTGTGGTTGATGTAATAAAACTTTGTTGTGGTTGATGGCAGTATGTATGTCAGTATTTGATTTAATACATATTGCTTCATGATAAATTCCATCTGATCTCATAATATATTGTATGGCAACACAAAAACTGAGGAACTACGCAGTGACTTTTATGTCGTTATGATTTGTTTAGCCAAATTGTGCATCTAAAGTTGGCTATGAGCCTAGACACATTTTTTTAAAGTGCATTGTTTATATGTAACATGTGAAAGGAATACAAATCAGTTGAAATATAATTTGTTTGAAAAACTGGTGTGTAAAATTTGCTTTGTTTCTGGTGACATAAATTATCATAAAAGCATTTTGTGTAAAACACAATATTTTTATATAGTTCATATATATATATATATGTAACTGTGACACAGTAGGCCCATCCAATAGAAGATGATTCAGGGGTTAGGTATTGCATGTTTTAGCTGAAGTGACAAAACTACATTTATGAAATTCATTCCAGGAAGATCTTACAGGAAGGTAGATAAATTTTTTCTACCCAGCTTGCTTGTTTCCTTATGTTCGTACAGAAATTTACATTCTTTACCGGAAGACTTGCTTGTGCAAATGTCTGTACCCCAGAAATGCTCATTACAATTACTGGAAACTGAGTAATGTCCTCATAGGTACTGGAATATTGAAGTGGATCATAACAATAAATCTCCCGGCCTTTGAAGCAGAAGATACGAGGCATTGTATGTTACAAGATTTGAGATTCTTACAGCACTGTTCATGAAGATACAAGTAGCTTGTTTATGTCCCATCTTTCCTATTGGAGGTTTTTGTTTTTGACCCATCCTGTACCATCCTTCCTGACATGCAGTTTGGGTTTGTTGACATCTCATTCAGTGTAGTTGACCATATTGCTAGATTAACCCATCAGGTAATCTTGTGCCCATTAAAAGCAAATATATATATAAAATGTGCTTTATACAAGCTTTGTGTCTTCATGCAGTGGACACGTGTTTTTATTAATTTCTTCACATATCACTAGAGCATTTGAGGTATTTGTTCCAGTGATATGCAACTTGTTTGTTTCCGAAAGAGGTTGAGTGGTAGCACACTTATGGTTTCCTGTTATCATGTTATAAGTGATTTCCTTTACTGTTTTTACCTTGGTCGACAAGGAGAATGCTGGTTAACAGCTTCTTTGCTGACTTCTGGGAATGTCTTGCCCATTTACTATTCTCCGTGTACATTGTGATTTCAACTTCGTGGATCACCACAGAACAACTTCAAAGAAAAACTCTTGTGATATGATGATGAGATAAAAGCTGAGGTACCGCAAGCTCTGAGCATGTATATTATCATACTTATCTGACTATAAGATAACCATTCATAGAAGGTGACCTACCTCATAACCCTCAATTTCCAGGAAAGTATATGCGCAGAATGTATTTAATTTTTCTGCATTTATAAGATGCCCCCCCCCCCACCCCCCGTTCTTCAGATGATGAATCATTAAAATTTCTTGTCTTATACTCAGGCAAATATGACGCGTCTCCCCGTCCTGCTGATTAGATGCAGAAATAGGGACTTATCTATTACTTGTTGTTTCAGACATCTGTGTTGAAGTAACAGGTGTTTAACACAGTGATTTGTTGCTTACTAAACAGCCTGCGTTACAGTACCTGATTTGACTGAAACCTCTTAGTTGCTTATACAGTTGAATAAACACAATAACACAAATAATCAACAACTTTTCCGTACCAATTAAATTTCTGATCTGGTAACTGGCCTGGTAATTAATTGTACTGAACGTTCTGCTGCTGGATAATTTTGTGGTTTTTTGTACGTCTTGCATTCTTTTTTTAAGATTTTGCTGCTGATATCTGCCTGCAGTTAAATCTTGGCAGATGATACTGTATTTATCACTTTATATATTTGACAGTTTTAAAGACATCCCACTGTGCTTTCATTTTTACTTCTTTCATTATTCATTTGAATTGACAAATTGTGTATGTATTCTTTCACAGGGAAAAGTCAAGACTCAGCATCTGTTCGTTTGGTCATGAAACTGGTCTGTATCATACTGATGGGCAGCAGTCAGTGTGCAGTCATTGACAGTTGTGTTGTACCTCTTGTCCTTATACGAGTACAATGCATAAATTGTTGCATTGTCCTGGCAGGCTTGCAGCCTGTGGAAGAAAACACCAATGAAATATATTCAAGTGGACTGCATAGTGTACATATTTCAAAGGTAGTGAAGCTGAAATGTGACTGCAGGAAATGTGTTCTGCATCTGTTGAATAATGGACCACATGAATCACGGTGGTGAAATCTGCAAGTTGTACGCTTGAACAAACTGAAGTGATCGAATGTGTAAGGCAGATAATAGTGTAGTATAGTGCACTGTTAGCAGTTGTGTTTCATTATACATGCCGGGAATTGAAGATAATTACATTTAATTGTATATCAGATCTTGTCCCCACAATCACTGAAGAAGAAGGGGTTGGGAAAATTTTGTGTTTCATTTGACTGAAATACCATATTACTTCAAATTGAAGACAGCCTCTAATTTAAGATGCACCCCACTTTTAAGAAGGGATTTTTCAGGAAAAACAGTCTTCAAGCAGATAAATTTCACCGTCTGTGCAGTTTACTACACCTTTAGCGAGGCCACATGTTTTTCGAGGAAAATTATGTTTTCGCAACTTTCAAAGAGTGATAAATAATACCTCAAATTTAAGATGCAGTACAACTTGCAACTTGGAAAAATGTGGAAAAAGTGTCTTAAATTCAAAGTAATATGGTAATATGAAATTACATTTCAGAAAGAATTGTTTTTAAAAATAAAAGGCAAAAATTGTTTTAAATTGTGTATGTATTTTTATCGTTGGTTTTGTGTTCATAAGATTTTTTATGTTATAATAAGGAAGGTAGTCTTCTCAATCAAAGTTCACTTAATGATGCCAAATAAGTTCCATTTCATTATGTATGTTACGATTGTGTCCAGACAGCTGTCTCTGTCTCTTGCAGAACCTCATTCTACAGTTACTGCCCTCTAGATGTTACGTAGCAACTCTTTTATATTATAGTTTTATTTTACTGAATTCTGGTTGCAGCTAAACTTCTGTCAAGATTAGTGTTTATTGATAGAAGTATTTTTGTTCAGTTGCTTGTATCATCAACTTTTTTTAATGTCGGTCGTATGACTGAATAATTGAAGACTGCTCTGTTAATTTCTCATCCAGAAACAGTCCTGCTGTGTCAGACTGGTTCATGTATTATGTTACAAAGTCATTCAACTTGTAATGTGTTATCATTCATTATCTTGTTCTGATAAGTGTGTGTATAAATATGACCACAGCTGATGAAAAATATATATAGGAACGTGTCTTGTTTAAGGAGTGATGGCAGACAAGTCATTATTGCTACTTGTATCAAATGTGCCAGTGCAAATCAGATGTCAGATACCTAGAATTGTTGTTATTGATTTTCATTAGTATGTAATGTTACAAAAGAACAAATTTTTATTTATGTCAAAAAGTTATCCTCTGTTTCTGTGGAATTCAAGATAAAATTCAGATAATATAAGCTGCAGTATGGAACAATGTAACATCATTTCTGTGGACATACAATAATGCAGACTGGGTTTATCAGGCTGAGGAAGTGGTTTGTGGTGTTCCTTTCTTTCTTTCTTTTCTTTTCTTTTTCTATTTTCATTCTCTTTTTTGGGGGGGGGGGGGTGTTGGTGGTGGGGTAGTGTAGTGGTGGTGGTGGTGGTGGTTCTAACTGGAGTTCAGCAATATTTCTTTTCAGGTACAGAAAGAAAACGTGTGTTAACACTGCCTAAATTTTTATTTTTTAAGATTAGGATGTGTATGTATGAAATCCTTTCTGAATGTGCATGGAGGTTCTATACTTAGTAAACTTCTGTGGGGTATAATATTCTCTCTTGTAGCTGTGATCCTTTATTTGCAGAAAGGCATTAATAACATACATCTTTTCTTAAGTAGGGCATCAATACATGTTGATTCAGTTCACCAGTCAAACAAAAACTCTAGTCTCCTAACATTTCTCTACAAGAGAAATTGTGCCTACCCATGCCACTGTCGCTGTCCCATACCAGTCTGCTTACTGCTACATAACGCACTGACTCTCATTGTCTGATTTTCACTTTTATATTATGTATAGAAGATATCTTCTACTGTTCAAATTTGCTTTTTACATCTGTTGGGAAATCAGAAAATAAGAATAGGAGAAAATAGCAAATTTAAAGGTAATTCACTTGTCGGCTTGGATTTTTCACTGATTATTGATAATCGGAAGGGTGGGTGTGTTGGGGACCAGGTTAGAGGTATAAAAAAAATGAGGTTTTAGTATCTGAATCATTGGTTACGTATGTAAGTTATATGGTTTTTATTTATTTTTGTAGTAATAGTAACATAGACAAAAAGACCTTGCAAGTCCAACAGTTGTATGTGTGCAGTGTCTGGTTTCTGAGGTGGATTTTGTTTTGTGAAGAGACCATGACAAAACTGATAACACGGTGAAATGAAAGAAATGATGATAGAGTGTCTTGAAACCATTATCTTCAAATCTTAGATGAGGAGTGTTGCAAGATTTGAGGTTGTAAGCAGTGGTGTAGATGAAGAGCCAAGTCATCTAGGTGATTATGCCATTTTGCCTTGTGAATAGCTACTGATGTTTTGGAGGAGTGTGCTGCCTCCATCTTCAGGGTCCAGCAGTCTGTGAAGGCTTGGCCTGCTAGACATGGCATAATTCCAGAAGACTTATATCTCCAACAGTGTTTGGTTGGAGTGTGGTCCAGCTGGCCAGGTTGTACATTTTTTCTATGATAACATTGCTGTTGATTTAAAATATTGCCAGTCCTGTAGAAGTGGGAATAGTGAAACCCCTTATTCTGGGGTGTGAAGTGTTATTACTGAATTAAAATGTGTACATAATACTGGGAGACTTAAAAAAACACTTCCTCATTTGTGCTTTCAGCTTTGTACATTTGAAGGCAAACTAATTTCTTTTGTTTGCGTGTCCTTGCAAGAATATCTGTTGTTTGTAAATATTATTTTTTCTACTGTAGATTGTTATTGTACATTGAAACCAAGCAAGCTGTTGCAAGGCAGTGTGGAGGAAATGATCATAAGAAAAAATGAAACTTTTATAGTGACTTGTCCATTTTGTATGTAAATAATAAAACTGAGGAAGATAATTTCTCTGCTGGATAATGTACATTCCACCAGACTTTCTCAGCATAGGATGTACTTGAATCATGCAACAAATTTCATATTTTATTTTGGAAGCCAAGATTGAAAATTTTATAATGTATATTGTAGCAGTAAAACTGGCAGTGGGAAATACTATACTAAATGAATTCTTTCAAGGTAAATAGTACAAAAGGGGTGATAGAAGCTTAACAGTTATTCTTAAGTACATGTTTCAGTGTATATACTTTTAGCATTGTAATTTAAAACATGCCATACATTTTCCTAGAAAAACCATGTGCTACAAACTGAAGCCCCTCATCATATTGCTGCATGCAATTTGAAGGTGCTTTGACATAAATTTATAAACACGGATTGTTTTATATTTGAATTATTGACCTGTGGTTTCTGTGCAGTGTATGAATGAGGGTGCGCATGGTGTGCATACATGTTGTTTCATTAGTGTTTTTTTTTACTACTATGTAACTCATCATGGTGTTGTTTTTTTTATGTAAAGTCTCAGACCAATCATGCAGAATTGAGAGTTAGGGAGGAGTTTGTACAGTGTGAAAAGTTTATTACCTTGTGTAGCAATCTGAGCAAGGCTTCTTATTGTAGTCTGTGGGAACAGTTTACATTTGGCTCTAGTCTGTAGATTATGACAAAATACTTGGCCACAGTGAAAGAAAAGAAATGTGACATCATATGAAAGAAATTCAGATCACAAGAATTAAATCATGTTAATGTTGTAAATTTAGTGGATAATTTCTGGTCACAGATTGTGCAAAGACAGCATGAAAAGAGGACTTGACAGGAACGTAAAGATAATGCCAGCATAGGGGTGTATATTCTGCTAGGTATGTAAGATGGTTCCTTGTGACATAACATGCCATTTTTATTACATTTCTGTTATATATTGCAGGGCTGTTCAAACTTGCTACTGCATAGTATTCTGTGTACATTATATCACAGAATGTAATGAAATAGAGTGTCAGTTTTGTAGCTGTTTTTTCATCACAGCCATGCAGTAAAAAATAGCTATTGCATGTTATTCAGTGGTTTACTCATTGGACAGTGTCACTAAATGACATGCTGCTGAAAATGTCTAATGTAATATACAGTAATTGCAGGAGCAGTAAAATTAAGGACCTTTCCTGTGTTTTGTGCATTCTTTTCCTCATAGGAAATGTTTGCTGTCACTACTGGCCATTTTGTCTCTAGCTAAGTTGGCCTGAGAACAGTTGCCGTGATTAGTACAGGAAATGAGTGTTCTGTGTGATCCATTGATCAGAGTGCCTCCTGAGAAGCAGACAGTCTCTTATCTAGTCAAATTTGCTACCCCTACAGAATCCATAGGTTTATTAGCATGTTCACAAGAGACCATAATCATTAACTGATTCATGTTTATATGTAAGTAATACTGAAAGACATTAGAATTGTGTGAGTATTTTTGTGTTTATGAATGATTTTTTTCTACTTAATTCTCGGTAGTTTTTCATAAAATATTGTCTCTTTCCACCATTTAAATGCACTTACAGGTCCTTTATTTGTTCAGTAATGAATGTTGTTGATACATTGTAATAGATTTATTTGCTAGGTCACATTTCCGTAGCATGGGATGTAGGCTTTTTTTTATGGTTCAGTTCCCCATGCAGAGCATACTGTGAATATGTTGCAGTGTTGTGTTTCATGCTTGCCCAAATATTTCCCAACCATTTATCCTTGAAGTGCATCCAAAGAGTTAGCTGTCACCTTGATGTAAGCATGAGGTTTTCATTTAGATCACTGTCCTGTGGGATGTGATACCCAGTAGTTTGCTAGATAGGCACCAATATGCGAGATCAGACACACTTACTGCAGTGTTGAAGAGCCAAATCATTGGAGATGTTATGCCATGTTGACTGGAAAATAGTTTCCAACATTTTGGAGGAGCATACTGCCTCCATCTTCAGGGGCTAGCACTCCAAGAATATTGTCTCTGTGGACGGCTAGTCCTTGGGATGGAGGCCACACATTCATCTGAAAAGTTGGTACCTATTTACAAAACCACAAGGCCCCACATTTGAAAGGATTGTCATCATAATATTTGCTCCTGTAACCTCCCATGTCAATGTTTGTTTCTTCTCATAAACCATAACACAAGATTTGTTTTTAAATTTAACATATGTGTCATATAGTGCATATTCAACACTTTGACCCCCCCCCCCGATGTGTTACTTATGACACCATGTGAGTGCCATATTTCCTTTCATATACAGCATATTCCACCATCAGCCATTCAGTTACATTGATCATATTTTAAAACCTGAGATCAGAGAGCTAAAGCAGTTGTTGGTTGAACATTATGTGATGCTCTGTAGTTTAATAGATACTAGAGTTTCAGAGGTATATGCTGCCTCTGTCTTCAGGGTAGAAACTGGGTGTGAAGGACAGGCACCAGATGGGCCCCAGATCCTGCCTTTAATCATCAGCTCAGATGATGGAGACAGGAGTTTCCTTGGGAACTGTGTCATGTCTTAGGCAGGTAGTTGCCAGCTTCTCATGCTGGAGGCCTGGGTTTAAACCCATACCCATCCATGTGGGATGTATTGTGGACAAAGTGGGACTGGAATGTGTTTGTCTCCATGTACTTTGGTTTTCCCCTTTAATGTCACTGCACTGGTGCTCCATATTCATTTATTCATTCATTCATCCATCCATCACCTACACTACATACATGATTTTGGCAACCACCAGTGCTATTAAATAGAATGTTAAAAAAAAATTCCTTTCAAATGTTGGTACTAATCTGCCAGACTACAAGGTGTCACATCTCAGAAGCCATCAGTCTTCATAGTCATTGCTGTAAGAATCAAAGTCTTCCATTATATGTTCATCCACTTTATTGTCCTCTGAGCAGTATACAGAGCTGGGATAGCCGAGTCAGTATAGTGACTGGGCTGTGGCCTGGACAGCTGAGGAATTGTGGTCCCCAGTTTCTAGTAGGGCCCAGAGATCTCTCCTTTTCAAAGCATCCAAACCATTTCTGGGTCTGTAGCATCCTGTTTAATGGGTACCGGGGCTTCTTTCCCCAGGGTACAACAGCTAATGCATGAAGCTGATTGCTTGTTGTGCATCCTCACTTGTCTGCATTTTCATGGCATGTGCATAGTGTGTCCAATGTTTCTGCCTCTTACTCATTTCCTGTAATAGGTAATTACAGTGGGTTATGTTCATTTGGTGTTACTGATAGAAGAGTAAGTTACAGTTTCGCGGTTTTCTTCACTGTCTAATAATTTACATGTTATAGCAATAAACACACATCTTTGCTGGGGAATAATGGTGGGTCTAAGGAGCGTGGATAATCTTCAACAGAAATTTCTTCCTTTTTAAATTGGGCAAACCACAGAAATGTTTCTTTTCCATATGTCACACAGGACTTGTTAACCTAATATCAGAACTGTGTTTTACTCCTGACTGGTAAAAAAAAAGTTGATTTGTATACTGTGTATGTGTATATACACTAAAATGAACTCACTGAATTTTATGATCTATGTAGTAAATCCCTCTGAAGAAAGTTGAAAGTTAATTAAATTTTTAATAATTTAAAAATTTCATGTTGTCTTTTATTAGAATTTTATGTCGCTGACAGGGGTAGTGACAAAGTCATTGTAAACTTTACATGTAGTGTGGGTTAACACAAGATTCTGAAGTAAATATTGTTTGCTGTAAGGCAGTATGTAGATGTTCCAAGGGGTGCCATGATAAGGGAACAAGCCACTGTAAATAAGCCAGGCCCCTTTTTATGACCATCACTCTATGTTGCATGTGTAACTGGCACCTCTGGCTGTTTTTTAAGCACATTGTTTTGTCTGTCGTTAGGTATTTGTATCTTATAATTTGATACTGAATATACTTCTGTTGCTGTGTGCAAATGAATGTACTGAAATGAACATTAATATTTGTTGTATCTCTGTCTCCAAGTCACGGCATTGTACATTTATACAGTAGTGTTTAGTGTGTACCCACAGGCAACATTCGTTACACACACGCGGAGGCTGCAATTTTTTTTTCTACTACATGGGCCAAAAACTTAGAATTTTACCTGACATGGCTCAAGCATTTGGTCCAACTCTGAATTTTACCTCCAAACATGTTGCCTATACCTGAGCAATACCTGTCTTGTAGCCCAAATTAAACCTAGTGTATTTACAATATGCTGTGATTATCATGGCATTAAATAAATTCTTAACTTGCTACTTCATTTGGACATGCAGACACATCATAACTTGCTGATTGGTTCACAGTGCACAAGCAGCATCACTGCTGTCTGCGCTGTTTGTTAATTTTCTCTGTCATGAGCATAAGATGCACATACATGAATAACTTCATTGTGTAAATTTAATGGCATTCGAAGACACAGAATGTTTTATGCAAAGTTTGATTGCTAACATTATAACCAGGCCCTTTCTTAGCTTGAACCTATACATTACCTGTGCTAAATGGTCTGGCCAGAGTCCATGCAGACCTCTTTTGCAATTATTCTGGGGGCTTCCTGAAAACCATTGAGCTGCCAGACAGAAGAGTTGGATGCTTCTTGCATAAAGTCAGGTCACAGTTCTGGACTGCTAGAAGAGCCAACATATTTGTAGCCTGACATGTACAAACACATTGTAACACCCATTGCAGCAGATTCTGGAAATGGTCTTATGCCAACATTCCTGGCACCTTTGTACAGAGTTTTCATTGTTCTTTTAGAAATTGAGTTTACTAGAAAATTCCATTCTCCTGCAGCAGTCATCAGATTTTTGAGGGGATTGTTTAAGCTTGACATCAGTTTCATCCAGTTTCTGTCGAGTGAGTACTTGGTGTTTTAATTTTGTCTGTATCCAGCTACGAAATTGTTGTTAGGTGCATTGTTGACAACAGAGCATTTCCATCCTTCAAGTACATTTTGTATAAGTTTGTCCATTGCACTAGCAGTCTGTCTTGTCTGTCTTTGCTCTAACTTGTTACAGGCAGCAGCTCAGTGGGTCCTAAGATGATTTCTGTGCACAAGATGTGCGTGGGAAACTGATTTTTCATTGAATTCTGATTTTCAGATGTAAATTATATACAGTATGTTTCATGGCATTGTATTAACTTTCTCATATCACACTTGAAGTGAAACAAAAAATTGTGTTATAATTTCATGTACACATTGTGTTTTGAACAGTTCCTTTCCTGTAAGTCAGGGGTCAGCAACCTCTGTGTACATGCTAGTCATATTGTCAAGTGCAAGTGGACCACACAGGTTTTGCAGTAAGTGAAAGCTGCAAAATCACTGAATTATATGTTGTGTTATTTGTCCATTATTCATCAAATATTGTTGAGAATCCTCCAGAATCATTAAAGAGAAATGAAACACTTAAAGCCTGGTACCAAGGAACAAAATAACAGCTGAATAATGCAACATTTAAGTAGCTGTAACACATGCAAACCTTTTTGAATATGGAACTTTTTAACCACACTGTAAGAACAAAATAGTCCTAAGGCATGCTCATTGTCACTTCTGTGATGTTTCAGTTCATCAGAAATAACATGTAAACAGCTTTTCAATTCAGACACCCACTCTGCACTTGAATAAATTAAAAATATTGACATCCCAACTTAATTTTAATCTGAGGATTGTGTATGCATTTTAATAGGGAGAAAATTGATGTGTGTTGGAAAATTGGTTATATGTGTAAATGCAAATGATTTTGCCATTCTTGAGAAAAATTTTAATTTCACACATTTAATTCCTGAATGAAAATGTTTGCTCAGATACATAAATGCTTCAGAAATCATTGAAACACATCTCCCTTTTCCTCCTACCTTCTTTTGCTTTTGCAGGGAAGGGTTAGATGCATTGTAATGCAGATAATAGGTTGCAAACCCCTGCTTTATGGATATATTTCTGGATTTAACTGTTCTTTGTAGCTACAGTTTGAAACTGATAAAGTAATAGGAAGTGAAGTAATATGGGCACCCAGATGTGTAGGGTTCTGTACATAATTTTTGGAATTGCAAGGATTATTCTGTATTCTGTGGAAGTCAGTTTTACTAGGGTCTGATATTTTGTAAAAATACTTTTAACTAGTCATGTGGTACATTTGTCACAATACATTTTTCATCTGATAAGTCATAAATTCCTTTAGTTCCAGTATATTAGCAGCACAGACTTACTGTAATGTGAAGATGTAGACATTATGTGAAATCTGAATATCAGTCCCTTGTGTAACAGTATCGTGAAATATTGTATTCCCAAATCTTTCTCTTTCCTTCTCTGCTGTGTTAGTAATTGTGTTGCAGATAAACATAATGTTGTGAAAGGACTGCATGTAGTTGGAGGAATGGTCAGGCTTGGCAAAAAAATTAGGAGCTTTAATCTGATTCATACTGGTCATAATACATTTTCAAAATACATTTGTGGAATGTATGTCCTCTTAGTGTTGTCTTTCCAGGTTGGTAAAGTAGAGGTGTGGTTCTGAAGAGAATATGCAATTATTTATCATATTTATGGACCAAATAGCAGCTATTAACCAAGCTACTGTGCTGGAGAGAATTTTCTTACTATTTGATGTCAGCCAATTTTTTAAAATTTGTAGTAAATTGTATAGTATCACGTGAGTGTTGATCTCCAACCTGTGTTTCCTCACACAAAATGACCTCCCATACTCCCTATCAGCTTAGTTTCATACTGTTTCCAGACATCATTCTTCTGCAGTGTGATGTAGCATTGTGGATATGTATTGATGTTTTGGAGCAACCCTTAGCCTCTGCAAGGTAGTTGATGGAGGTAGTGTGTTTCTCTGAACAATACGTACCCATCTGCCACATTTCGTAGTGTGACATACCAGTAGACATCGTCTAAAAGCACTTTAGTGTTGTTTCATAGTATCACCTTTGTAATAATCATGACAATAAATTTTGAAGTTCCATCACTTTTCTATATGGTCATTGTCATCTGGAGTAATGGATTTCAAGTTCCCCAGATTATTTTACTCTTGTATGGAAATTGGTTGTATAGTGGCCATGGCTGACATAAATGTATTTCATTTAATTTTCCTGGGTTTACATTGTTATATGCTTGTATCACACAGTGATATGCATAGAGTTCGTCTTGTGATACTTGGTTCACAGTTTTGTTCATAATTTTTATTTCCTGTGGCATTAATGCTCTGCTTTACATGTCTTGTATATACATGACTCTCATTATGAGCAATATTCCCTATCCTCATGCTGCATACCCTCATTTGCACAATTCATTTCCTGCAAAGAATCCAGAAAAAGGAGTCTTGATCAATTAGAATAAGAAAACTCAACTTCTTCAACCGTAGAAATAACATCTGTTTAAAAAAAGGGGGGGGGGGAGACAGAGTCCCTTATTATCATGCTGCTCTGTCCACCTTTTCCTTGTCTTTCATGAACCCGACTCTTTAATTTAAAATGTGTTCGCCGTGTTCCGTTATTGCACAGTCCATCTAAATGAATATCCCATTTTCAATAGTGACTAAGTAGGTGGAGAAGAGTCATTTGTGGAATATGACCTCTGCTACAGGAAGGTACAAGTAGATTTTATGGGAAATGAGGGTAGTGATACAGGAAAGATGTGAACCAAGTTGACAGTTGTAGTCACTTAGCAGAAGAAATGTTCATAGTAAGTTGATACACTATATGAAATGTGTATTACAAGCATGGAAGACGTATGAAAGGAATGAAGAAAGGAAGAATTGTAAATGGTTAGAAAAGAAAACATGAATGGAGCTGTGCCTGTGCAGCATGGTAGAACTGGGGGGTAGGAAAGGTGGTAGGGACTTCCAAATGGGTGGTATGATGATTACACGTGTGACTGCACTGAGCTGACAATAAAATGAAATCAAAGTATGGGCTTGCAAAACGGTAATTACACCAAATGGAAATTCAGGTGTGTCCATGTAATATGTAGTGATACAGTTGTCTGCATTAGGTTTGACACAAATTGGCCGCTATTTTGAACTTGGATTAATTTTCACTAACATATGGAGAATACAATGAATGATGTATGTAAGAATTAGTACAGTGTCATCCAGTTTGTTAGTTTGATGTCAACCACCTACTTAGATGCCCAACAAAATGTGCGCCAAACTTTGGGAGGTTAGTAGTCAAGTTATTTTGTGACTGAAAAATGGTACATCAACATGAATCAGTCTTCATACGGGTTTTGCTGAAAATTCAGGAAATGCAAAAAAGATAAGGCAGTTAAAGTAACCCATTTGTATTTGGTTTTCTTATCAGCTTTAATGGGCAATTTTATTTCTTTAGTTACCTAAACCAGTTTGGGGGTGGCCACACTAAAGTAGATGAGAACTGACCAGGCTGACTGGAACCTGTTTAATATTCAAGTGCTGGAGGTTGATGGAATATGAAGGTAATAATTAATTTTACAATAATTTGTGAATTTGTCATTTTTCAGCAAATCTGATGCATATGTGAGAACACCTCAGGTTGTGGCAATACAGTTTTTTTTTTAAGTTTGCATTTGAATATATGTTCATGCTCACAGAAATGTGGCACCAGGCTGATCTTCGCAGCAGCTTTTGTTGGCTACTTTTGTTTGTGATTAACTTTGGTGTCTGTCTTATATGTGAATGGTCTGGTGTATTCATGCCCTTACCTCAGTAATGTCAGGTAAATGTCAAGGCCAACCGTGCTGTATTTTCCGATCAACAGTTTGAAGTCTAAGTTCACCCTATAACATGCCATGAAGGCATTGGGGTGGGGGGTTGGAGCTGTAGCTGTGCTCTTTCTTAGCCTTGATTCTGGTTGGGGTGGGTGGTTAATGCCATGCCCTGGCCGCTACAGTCCTGGGAATGACTTGGTACCCATTGTATGGGAGACTGGATGGGTCCCCAGGGCTGGTCCGATAACTTACACACTCAATTGATCAGTCTTCAGTGCCTAACCGGTTCTCAGGTAGCCAAGAAATCCCCCACATTTTATGGAACCTGAAGGTTTATTACCACGTATATGAGAGCCTGCCGCCTGTCCCTAAACTGAACCAGAACATTACAGTCCATGGCCCCTCATCCCATTTCATAAAGATGAATCTTAATATTATTCTCCCATCCATGCCTGGGCCTTTCAAATGGTCTCTTTCCCTCAGGTTTCTCCACCAAACCCCTGTGGGCACCTCTTCCCACATACATGCTACATTTCCCTCCCATCGAATTCATCTCTATTAGATCACCCAAATCATATTTGGTAAGGAATACAGATCATGAAGCTCCTCATTATGTAATTTTCTCCATTCTCCTGTTGTCCTTGGACCCCAGTATTCTCCTCAGCACCCTATTCTCCAACACCCTCAGTCTATATTCGTCCCTCAATGAGAGTGACCAAGTTTCACACCTATGCTACACAACAGGCAGTATTTTAGTTCTGTCTTAATCTGTATGTTTTTAGACAGCCAACTGGAAGACAAAAATTCTGCACCGAATGATGGCAAGCATTCCCTTACTTCATTTCGCTCTAATTTGCTTCCTGAATAGAATTTTGATGCATTAGGGTTGTTCCCAAATATTTGAGGTGTTCCACCCTTGCAAAGGAACTATTACACTAGACAACAAATTTCAAACAATTTTTTTTTAATCTATGATGAATATGTTATTAATTTATTTGTTCGCATCTATGAAGTTAGAAAACGGACATAAAGATTATTTGGCTCTAGTTTTAAAATTATGCTTCACTATGTTATTTTACGAAATACTATTCATTGGAAAAGAATGTGTTTAGTAGACTTATTCTGTTTAGAGATAATATTTACAACGTAAATTGAACATCTACATAGTCTTTTTTCATGTACATTCATTATTTAACACAAAATTTTTTTTTTTTTTGGGCCTGTCGCATTCCATGGTAGGGGCATCCTTTGCCAAAGTTCAGCAGTAGTCGGCAAGTATAGCACAGTTGCATTTCCCTTGATATCTCTTCTCCATTGAAGAAATGTGTTGATGGAAACATTCTCCATGTTCATCACTTACTGCACCACAATTCTCTGGGAAAAAATCAGATGCGAGGGAAGGAAGTGTATTCTTAGTGATGTGTTGCAGCCTATTTTCTGGTAGCTCTGCAGAAAGTTGTTTACAAGCTCATCATAGTTTTGAGTTTCCCAAAAATCCTTTTACTACAAATTTAAAACTGTCCCAAGCGGCCTTTTCATCACCTTGAAGTAGAGTGTCGAAGTATTCGTCCTTGATATGGTCTCGTATTTGTGGACCAATGAAAACACCTTCTTTCAGTTTTGCCTCACTTAGTCTGGGGAACTTTTCTCATAAGTAAGTAAAGGCAACTTCGTCTTGGTTCATGGCCTTTACAGAATTTTTAATCAGACCAAGCTTTAAATGCATGGATGGAAACAAAATTTTCCTCGGTTCCACTAATGGTTGATTTTCCACATTGATGATTCCTGGTTCCAGAGATTTTCTGGCAGGCCAATCCTTTCTTGAGTAATGAAGAGACTGAGCTCTGCTGTCCCATTCACAAATGAAGCAGCAATATTTTTTGAATCCTTGTTGTAGTCCAAGTAGTAAGGCAATTACTTTTAGGTCACTACAGATTTGCCATTTGATTTATCGTAACTAATGGCGTCCATCAGAATGTTTATGTTCTCATATGACTCCTTATTATGCATTGAATGATCAACAGGAATAGAAGGTAGGGTGTTGCCATTGTGAAGGAGAACCGCTTTGAGACTCAAATTAGACGAGTCTGTAAAGAGTCACCAGTCCAGAGGATTGTGATTAATATTGAGCGTTTACATCAGACCATCAATATCATTGCAAGCAACAAGGCCCCTTTCCA